>LFRM01399233.1_pt1 | contig 32308 bp, 39 predicted proteins | sample 618341 | NCBI WGS metagenome assembly LFRM01 (sample SAMN03654438, study PRJNA283298) | anaerobic digester metagenome | isolation source: pool of bioreactors CSTR01a, CSTR02a, and CSTR03a thermophilic anaerobic... | place: Denmark: Kgs. Lyngby | collected 2014-05-21 | reverse complement strand
CTACGGCATCGATCTTGGCAACTTCACGGTATGGGATTACATCGACCAGGGGTTCGTCATTCAGCAGATTGCCGGGATTGCCCAGCAGATCGGGGGTCTCGCCGTCGACGCCTTCCTGGTCTTTGTCGGGATCGGGTTCCTGCTCATTGAAGCCCCCCGACTCTCGGCCACCCTCAAGCGGCATCTCGGGGCGGAGAGTGCCCTCTACCAGCACCTCTCGCAGTCGGGCAGGCTCCTCATCGACTACGTGGTGGTCAGGACGAAAGTGAACCTGATCACCGGAGCAGGGACCGGGATCTTCCTCGCCCTCCTCGGGATCGACTTCGCGATCCTCTGGGGATTCATCGCCTTCGTTCTGAGTTATGTCCCCTACATCGGTCTCGTCGTAGCCGCAATCCCTCCGACCCTCCTCGCCTTTATCGAGTTCGGGCCGGTTGGAGCTCTCGCCGTCATCATCGCCATCGCCCTCATCGACGCCGCCGCCGAGAATCTCGTCCTCCCCCGGATGGCCGGACAGGAACTCAACCTCTCGCCGTTCGTCGTCCTCTTCTCCGTCGTCTTCTGGGGGCTCATCCTCGGAACAGTCGGGGTCTTCCTCGCCATACCCCTGACGATCGCGGTGAAACTCTTCCTCGACAGCTGGGAGGAGACACGGTGGATCGGGGAGTTGATGAGCGCCGGGAAAGGGGAGTAAGGGCCGGGTACCGCAGGTCTTATATACACTCCATCGTATCCCGGATGCGCCTCATGCAGGGGAGAATGGTATGAGTGACCTGATAGCCATCGCCTACGAGGGCGAGGATACCGCGTTCCGTGTCAGAGACCGGCTTGCCGATCTCTCAAAGGAGCACATCATCGAACTGGAGGACCTGGTGGTCGTCGTCCACCACCGGGACGGCAAGACCGAGATCAAGCAGGCTACGAACCTTGCCGGTATGGGAGCACTCTCGGGGGCATTCTGGGGGCTTCTCATCGGTCTGATCTTCTTTGCCCCGATCTTCGGGCTTGCCATCGGCGCGATCGCCGGGGCGCTCGCCGGGCGGTTCTCCGACTACGGCATCGACGATAAATTCATCAAAGAAGTCGCCGAGAGCGTCAGGCCGGGCAACTCCGCGGTCTTTCTGCTCGTCAAGAAGATGACGCCGGACAAGGTGGTCGACGCCATCAAGGAGTACGGCGGACACGTCATCCGGACGTCACTCTCGGAGAAGGAGGAGGCGAACCTCCGCGAAGCTTTCGGCGCCGGCACACCGGCAAAAATGGAAGTTCCGCCACCTGCCGCGTGAGCGTCAACACCCCACACTTTTTTACTGATGGCGCCAGATATCCCGGGACAGATCTTCATCGCACCGTAATACAAATCCGGAGGAAAACACAGAAAATGCGGGAAGTCAGGGTCACAGAGACCGAACAGGACGGGGCACTCGAGATCGAATTCCGATTCAAATCGCTGGATCAACTTCTCGACCCGGATGACCCGTCTCCCCTCCCCACGCGGGAGATCACTGAGTTCGCCGAAGAGTACATCGTAAGTTACCTCAACGGGTACAACGTCAAAAAGATCGCCGCCATCACCATAGGCCTTCCGCGGGGGTCGCTCTCCCCGGGGGAGGCCAAACTCCTTCCTGAGGCGATCCGGCGGCACTTCTCATTCCGGCTGGCCGATCCCGACAACGATATGCGGGTCTCTCGCCGGGAAGGATGGACCAGCATCACCGTTGCCCTATTCACCGTGCCGGTCGCCCTGGTGATTGCCGGCTTCGCTGCCATGTACCTCACTGACGCCCCCTTGACCATGCTCACCGGCCTTACCACCATCCTGATCTGGGTGACCGTCTGGGAACCTACGAGTATTTCCTCTACGACTACCGACGCAAGATGGAGAGGCGCCGGATCTACGAAAAACTCTCGGAGATCGAGATCCGGGTCAGGGAGTGATAATAGAGCAGAAGGTGTTTACGGACCGCTGCCCAATACTCCTTTATGAAGAGACCCCTCGGCCTCTACCTCGCCTACCTTTTCCAGTTCCTCATCGCCGGAAACGTCCTCCTTGCGCTCTCGCTCGGTGAATACTCGCAGGTCTTTACCGGTGTTGTCGCGCTCGGCCTGACACTCGTCCCGACCGTCCTCACCCGCCGGTTGAGCCTCACGCTCCCCTGGGAGGTCAACCTTCTTATCGCCCTCTCACTCTACTTCCATATCGCCGGCGAGATCCGGGGGTTCTACGATATCTACTACCCCTACTACGACAAGATCGCCCACCTCGTCTCCGGTATAACCGTCTCGGTGCTTGCCTTCGTCATTGTCCTCCTCCTCGACCGGTTCAGCCGGCTCAACCTCTCGAGGTGGATGATCGTCGGGTTCATCATCATAGCCGCGATGGCGATGGAGGGGTTCTGGGAGATCTACGAGTGGACCTTCGATACAATCCTAGGGACAAACCTCCAGCACGGCCTCGATGATACCATGCTCGATATGATCTTCGTCCTCATCGGGTCGATCGTCGTCGCGCTTGCCGGGAACCGCTACCTCTCCCGGTACTCGAAAGAGGAGATCACAGGCAGGATGGTGACCCCGGGGGAGGGGCAGGCCGGGTGAGAACCGGAACCTTTTTCTGATGCAGCCCGGAGAGGGAGCGCCATGCTTGAACGGATGGAGACGGGTGCGGGAGGCATCGTCGGGTTCCGGTTCGACGGTGAGATGACGGAGACCGACTATACCGGGACGCTGATCCCGGCGCTTGAGAAGGCACGAAAAGACCATCCGACGCTCCGGATACTCTTCCAGATCGTTGATTTTCACGGCTGGAGGGCACACGGGTACTGGGAGGCCCTCAAGGACTGGCCGGGGATGAGGATAGTCGACCGGATCGCGATCGTCGGCGGGGAGAAGTGGGAGGAATGGATGAACCACCTGCCCGGGCTCTTTGTCGGTTTTACCGGAATCGATGTCCGCTACTTCACAAACGACCACCTTGACGCCGCCATCGACTGGCTGCGGGAACCTATCACCCTGGAGGCGGAATAGAAGCCGTTTAGCCGATTTCAGAGATCAGGCAATTCTTTTTCATCCCGGGCGACCAACCGATGATCGACAGAACAGCGATCCCATGCACTATTATAAAGATATTATATTCCAAAAACCCCAACCAGAAGAGATCCGGCGCCTTGGGCTTCTCCCTGTAGACCTCCACTTCCATACGCGGCATTCCGACTCACCCACCCGCGTCCGGGACGCGCTGAAACTCGCGGCCCGGCAGGGGATCGGGCTTGCGATCACCGACCACAACCAGGCAAGCGGTGTCGTCGAGGCAAGGAGGCAGGGGATCCGGGTCCCCCTCGTCCCGGGGATCGAGGTCAGCGCGAACGATGGTCCGCACCTCCTCTTCTACTTCTACTCAGTCGCCGATCTTTTAGACTTCTACCGGCGCCACATCGAGAAGAACCGGAGGAACGGTCCGTTCACCGCCATACGCCTCGACACCCCCGATATCCTCGATCGCCGGGAGGATTACTCCTGCATCGCCGTCGAGGCGCACCCCTGCGGCTACGCCTTCTTGAACCGCGGGGTCGAGCGGTGCGTCGCAGGCAGGTGCATCGGAGAGGAGGTCTTCTCCCGCCTCGACGCTCTTGAGGTGATCTGCGGCGGGATGGCCCGTTCCCATAACCTGAAGGCCGCCCGGCTCGCTCTCGCCCACGACCTCGGGCGGACCGGCGGGACCGACGGCCACCTCCTCCACGAGCTCGGCGGGGTCGTCACCTGTGCCGAGGCGGAGACGGTGGACGAACTTCTCGATGCCATCCGTAAGAGGGAGACGGTCGTCATCGGCCGTGAGCGGCCGCTCGTCGAGAAAGCCGTGATGGGGACTGCAGTCCTCCCGCACCACATCATCTACACCGTCCCGATTCTTCAGGCGCGCTGGGAGCAGAGTATCCCCCGGATCCGGAAGTTTGTCGAGGAGCAACTGAACCGGTGAACGCTCTCAGCCGAGGGGCGAAAAAAGACGGGATATCGACTCTTTCATCCGGACCCGGATGGACCGCGCCCGGTAGCGCTCCGGGGTGATCTCGGTGGAGATGACGAGATCCTCTTCGAATCTCCGCGCAAACTCGGCCCCTATCCTCGCGTCATAAAAGAAGGCGTTCGCCTCGAAGTTCAACTGGAAACTCCGGATATCCCAGTTCGCGCTCCCAATTGACCCTGCTTTTCTATCGACGACGATCGTCTTTGCATGCAAAAACCCGTCATCGTATGTGTAGGCCCGGACACCGGAATCAAGGAGATCGCCGATGAACGAGAGGGTCGCCCAGTAGACGAACGGGTGGTCGGGTTTGCAGGGGATCATGATCCGGACATCGACCCCGGAGAGAGCGGCGAGCCGCAGGGCATCCATGACGCTCTCGTCCGGTATGAAGTAGGGCGTCTGGATGTAGACCGACTCCCGGGCGGAGTTGATCAGTTTGATGTAGCCTTCTTTTATCGGATTCCACCGGGTGCCCGGGCACCCGGAGACGATCTGAACGGGGGTCGTGCCGGTGGAGGATCCCGGGTCAGGGAAGTAAAGAGGTCCGGGCTCTAGGCGCTCACCGGTTGTGTAGTTCCAGTCGAGGAGGAACCGGTACTGGAGCATCCTGACGGCATCTCCCACGATCCGGACGGCCGCGTCGCGCCAGGTGCCGAGCGGCCCTCTTCCGAGATACTCGTCCCCGATGTTGAACCCGCCGATGAAGCCGAGCGTCCCGTCGACGACGACAATCTTTCGATGGTTGCGGTAGTTGAACCGGTAGATCGCCGGAAGGAAGACACCGATCTTCCCGCCGGCCTCCGTAAGCTCCGAGAACGCGGCCCGGGACCCTCCCCCGACCCGGACCCCCATAGCGTCGATGAGGAGGCGGACCTCGACGCCTTCCCGGGCCTTCTCTGCGAGGGCACGGATGACCGACCGACCGAGGTCGTCGTTGTTGACGATGAAGTATTCCAGGTGAATGTGGTGGCGCGCCCCCCTGATTGCAGCAAAGAGCGCCTCGAACATATCCTCGCCGCGGGTGTAGAGATCGAGGTGGTTCTTCTCGGTCAGGCACGCCCGGTCGTTGCGAAGGAGGAGAAGGATCGTCTCGCGAAACTCGTCTGCCTCTGGTCTGGTGAACCGGTGACGGGGATCGGAAAACGTGCGCTCCTGCGCAAGGAGGAGATCCCGGAGGAGGTCTCTTCCCTCCATCATAGCACAGATCCTCCGCCGGGTGTAGTTCTGGCCGAAGAAGAGATAGAGGACGAACCCTATCGGAGGAATGAGGAAGAGGGCCATCAGCCAGGCCACCGCCGCTATCGGGTTTCTCCGCTCGTAAAAGACGATGATGACGGCGAATACGACATTGATGACCAGGATGACCGCAAGTAAGAACTCAGGTCCCATCGTGCCACTGTCTCCCTGCCGGAACCGGGCGCTACCAGAGGAATACTCGTATAGGGATATATCAGTGTTCCTTGCCGGAACGACACCCCTATCCGGCAGAGGTTTTTTCTCTCTGGAAGTTATAGGAGGACCCATGCTTGACCGGATGAGAGAGAGTTCAGGACGTGTGATCGGGTTCCGGTTCGATGGAAAAATGAGTGAGAGTGATTACGCCACCATCCTGATACCTGAACTTACACGAGCAATGGAAGACCACGACAACGTCCGGATTCTCTTTAAGATCGAGGGTTTCCGCAGCTGGAGACCGGGGGAGGGCTGGGACGCCTTCAGGCAGTGGCCGGGGCTCAAGAGTGTCGATCGGATCGCCGTCGTCGGCGGGGAACGGTGGCGGGAATGGATGAATCGATTACCGAGTCTCTTCGTCGGTTTCGTCGACGTCGATGTCCGTTACTTCCCTGAGGGGCGTCTTCGGGATGCCTGGGGCTGGCTCAGGGAGGGGCTCGTGGTCGTGCCGCGGGCCGCGTGATACACCTATATGCTGCGGGCCCCAACAGAATCGTGTATGCACTGTCCCGTCTGCGGGCACGACTGCCTCACCGAGGCCCGCAAACTCCTTGCCGATCTGCCGGAACGCTTCGCCCCCTGCCCGGACTGCATGGGGCTCGTCTACGACAAACAAAGCCCGCCGCCCGGTATCGATCCGGCAGAACCCTGTCCCACCTGCGGGAAACGGTTCATCGACGAGGTCTTTGCCGAGATCTACCGGGTGATGGTCGATGAAGGGGATCTTGCCGGGACCGAACCCCTCGCCGCCGTCGGGACACCGCTCGTCCATCCCGGCTACGCCATGCGGAGGCCTCCCTATCTCCCGCCGCGATCGCTCGTCCTTCTCTCCAGGGCAATAGGAGAGCGGGCGGCAGCACGCCTGATCGATACGGTCCCGGAGGTTAAGGGTGTCGTCAAAGCAGGCCCAGGGACACCGGGGATCAACGATACCGACGCGGCGCCCACGACCCATACCCTGCTTGCGGGCTGCGACGTCCGGGCCGATATCTTTCCGACGCGGGCAGGACCGATCGCCGTCTACAAGCAGCAATCGGTCCTGCATATCGAGTTCCCCCGGAACCGTGACGAAAAGATCCTCTCCCTCGAACGCCAGATCAGGGAGCACCGGCCCCGGGTCTTCGTCGACGCGTGCTCGGGGGCCGGAACCCTCGGGCTAGCCGCCGCACGCATGGGTGTCCCGCGCGTCATCTGCAACGACGCCTGGTACGCGGCCGCCTACTGGACCGCCTGCAACCTCCACCTGAACCGCGAGTTCCTCAAGATCGGGGAGGTGACGATGCACCGGTCCTACGACGACCTCCGGCGCAACCCGGTCGCGCGCGATCCCATCCTGATCGCCGATACAGAGGAGGCGGCGGTCTATCAGGGAGATCTGAGGCTGCTTTCGACCGTTCTTCCGCCAGAAGTCGACCTTACCGCTCTGGACCTCTTCGAGAAGCGAGATGCCGGGAAGGTCGCGCGGATCACCCGGGCCTGGCAGTCTTCCGTGGGCGGAGTTATTTTTATCCCTTAGAGCCCATTGTATACGGGGACTAGCCCGGGTGGCTCGGCGTCACCTGTCACCCGAAACCGTCGTCACGCGGGGGGCGAAGTCCAAGGAAGGCCGCAGCGGCTTGCAGAATCCGCTGCGCCCCGACGGAGAAACCTCGTCCTATGAGGTCGACGGAGAGGGATCAAAGCCCCGGAGGGGGCGGCGACCTCTTGCCGCGGGTACCGGTTCAGGCCCGGAAGGGAGCAGACTTACCGTGGACGTTCGGCGCCCATGGGGTTGCGGGGTGGAGGAGGGGTGCAGTGGTGCATGTTTGCGCGCACGGTCGACTGCGGACGTGTCCCCAACGGCGATCTTCATGGCAAAAGTAACGATTCTTGGGGCTACAGGGAACGTCGGCTTGTTTGCTGCCCACACTATCTCCGAGATCCCGTACGTCAGCGATATGCTGCTTGTCGGGAGACCTGGGCGCGAAGACTTTCTTGCAGGCTGCTGCCGTGATCTCTCGGATTCGTTCGCCGCACGAGGCACCGATGTCCGGCTGTCATACAGCACCAGCCTTGCCGATGCAAGAGACTCGGATATTATTGTCTGTACAGCAGGGGTGCCCCGCAAGCCGGGCCAGGACCGAAACGACCTCGTCTTCGAGAACGCAAAGATTGTCGCAGAGACCGCCAGAACCATCGGCCAGGTATCGCCCGATGCTATTCTCTTTGTCATCACAAACCCGGTCGACGTCACGACCGCCGTTGCCCTGAAGTATTCGGGGCTTGAGCCGAGGCAGGTCTTCGGCCTCGGGACGCACCTCGACTCGATGCGCTTAAAATCCCTCATCGCGCACTACTTCCGGGTCCACGTCAGCGAGGTGCATACCCGTATCATCGGCGAGCACGGCAAGAGCATGGTCCCGCTCTGGTCGGCGACGACGATCGGCGGCATCCGGATCCAGAATCTGCCCACGTTCTCAGGACTTCCCACACAGGAGATGATCGAGACCGTCAGGACCAGCGGCGAAGCGATCATCAGAGACAAGGGCGCTACCGTCTATGGACCGGGTGAAGCGATTGCAACCCTTGTCCGGACGATTCTCGGAAACGAGAACAGGATCCTCACCGTCTCCAGTTACATCAAGAGCGAGATCCACGGGATCGGTGATGTCTGCATTGGTGTTCCCGCTCGCATCAACCGCGAAGGGGTCTTCCCGGTTGCGATCCGTCTTGAAGACGATGAGATCGCGGGATTCAGCAGATCGGTCGCCAAGATCCAGAAGATCACTGCTAAAGTGATGGAGCGGCTGGAAAAGACCCAATAGAACGGGAAAAAGTGGTGCGAATCCACCTTACACGAGGGTGGACTCGAGGATCTCCGCGCTGCCAACACCCTCAAGGTTCTGGAGCGCCTTCTCAACCTCGTCAGGAGCCCCGGCTTTATCGGGGACGACGGAAACAACCTTCAGTGCCACAAGGCCAAAGCCGATCGGCTCTTCCTTGATGTCGTCGACCGGGACAGCTGCCCGGATCGCTGCTTTGAGCGCCTCACGGTCGACATCGGGCGACTCGGGCATGACCTTGACGATAATGGCTACGTTACCCATGGCTTATGGCCCCTGGAACCCGCACTTCGGGCATGTATAGGCTATGCTCTGCTCCCTGCACCGATAGCATCTGTAGATCGTGTTCGCACAGACCGGGCACGGGAACCCGGTCGAGCCTTCAACCGCCAGTGTGGCGTTGCAGGAGGTACATCGCTCTTTGGCTGTCATTATCGCTTCCTCGAAAGTTAACCTATTATATTGCCCTCGCAGGAGTTAAAATCTCGGTTCGAGAAGAGTCCCCGTTACCGCCTCATCCCGGAGAGCTCCACGGACCCGATCCTCGTGCCTGCCGTTCACCACCCGGGCCCGGAGACCGTGCTCGAAGACAAATCGGATGAACGTGGGATCGACCTCGTCGGAGATGAGGGAGGGATCCTCGATGCGTGAAAGAAGCCTTCGGTGATGGTGAATGCCGTCGACCGATTTTAAGAGGAGGAGATCCAGAGAGAGCTCGCGTGCGACCCAGGCGGCGATGGTATCGGATGTGACATCCCAGGAATGGGGAAGCGGGTCGGCCCGCCGGAGGGCACAATAGGGAAGGAGGACCGTCACCTCCTCTGGGAGCGCGATCTCGGAGGTTGCCGGGACGCCGTGCGAGGCGATATACCATCCGAACTGTTCCATACCGGCGATGGCCATCCAGTGGGCCGCGTTATCGGAGACGTTGAGGCGCCGGACGAGGTCGGCGAACTTCCCGCCGCCGGGCACGATCAGCACCGGGCGCCCGATCTCCTGAAAGATATCGATCAGAGACGCTGTCCGGTCAAAGAGGCTTCCACCCACCTTGACGACCAGCGGAAGTGCAGGCGAAGTCATTTCGTCTTGCTATTATACCGGGACCTAGATAATCCTGCGTATGCGCCGGATCGCCGCAGCCATCCTGCTCGTATGCCTCCTTGTTGCCGCCGTCGATGCTGTCCAGATCGTTGAGTTCTGTCCTGATCCCTATCTTGCCGGGGATCTCGACGAGTACCTGGTGATTGAGGGGAGGGGGGTGCTCGACGGCTACGTCTTCTCGGATGGAGAGGGCGGGTTTCGGTTCCCCCCGGGCACGCGGATAGACGGGCGGGTGGTGGTCGCAAGGAGCGGTCCGGCCTTCGAGCAGACCCACGGGTACCTGCCCGACTTCGAGATCGAGGGGAGGACGCCGGCGGTGCCGGACGTGATCCAGAGCGGGAACCTTCAGATGGCGAACCAGGGCGACGAACTCTTCATCTACCATGGAACCACGCTCGTCCAGAAGGTGGCCTGGCCCGGGGACGTCCGTCCCCGCGAAGGGCAGATCCACTACCTTGAGAATGGCATCTGGGACCCGCGTCCGCTCGGTATCGGCCAGTCACGCTTTGGTCCGGAAACGTTCGAAGGCGTTGAGGTGACTGCGTTCGTCGCCCCGGACTGTTCACAGGAGGCCTTCCTCTCGGCGGTCTCGAGCGCCGAGCGCGAGATTCTCGCAAACGTCTACGAGTTCACCGACCCTACGATCGCAGACGCCCTCATCGGCGCCCGCGAACGCGGTGTTGAGGTGACCGTCCTCCTTGAGGGCGGGCCGGTGGGCGGCATCTCACCGGAAGAGCGGGCCGTCGCGGGCGCCCTCAACCGGAGCGGGATTGTGGTCCTCGCGATGGAGACGACGGATCTGGCCCATGCGAAGTACCGCTACAACCACGCGAAGTACCTCGTCATCGATGGCGAGACGGTCCTCCTCGGGAGCGAGAACTTCAAGCCCGGCGGTTACCCGGCACCGGGTCTGCAGGGCAACCGCGGGTGGGTAGTCATCCTCGAGGACCCCGACCTTGCGGCCTACTTCCGGGAGGTCTTCCTCATCGATGCCGCGGGCGGGGATATCGTGCCCCTGGAGGGAACCGCAGCCGAACTCTACACGCCCTGGGCACCCACATACGCCGTGGAGTTTGGGCCCTGCCGCGCGGAGGATGCGCGGGTGACGGTGGTCCTCTCCCCCGATACGAGCGCGCTCATCCTCGACCTGATCGAGGGGGCAGAAGAGAGCATCGCGATCGAGCAGGCCTACATCACAAACGAGACCCGGTACGAACTCAATCCCTACCTTGCGGCCGCGATCAACGCATCCCGGCGGGGTGTCGTGGTACAGATCCTCCTCGACTCCGCCTGGTTCAACACCGAGGACGATGCGGACAACGACGAGATGGTCGCGGTCATCAACCGGATTGCCGCGGCCGAAGGGCTACCGCTTGAGGCCAGGCTTGCGGATATCGAGGCGAATAATCTTGCAAAGATCCATAACAAAGGCGTCATCGTCGATGGGCGCGCGGTCCTTGTCAGCAGCATCAACTGGAATGCCAACTCCCCGGCGTTCAACCGGGAAGCGGGCGTGATCATCGAGCATCCGGCGATCGCCGCTTATTACACCGCGGTCTTTCTCGACGACTGGAATGCCTCAAAAGGGAGCGGGGCTGGCGCTGCCCCGGGGCCGGACCGGCTCAAGATTATTCTAGCAGCATGCATCCTGGTCTGGCTCATTGGGCTCTACCTCTACCGCCGACGGCGCACATAGCTTCACCGGCGTTCCGGAAGACCGGCCGACCGGCAGACGTCGCAGATGGTGATCGTCCCTTCACCCGAAGCGACGGCGGAGACCCAGCGCTCGATGACCCTATCGAGGTCTTCGGAGAAGTCCTGCCCGGCAAACCCGCGTTTCCGGCTCATATACTGGGATATTGCGGCTCTACTGACTCCGAGGCGCTTGGAGGCCTCGCTCTGGGTGATCCCGCGTTCGTTCACCAGGCGGTAGACCATCTCGGCGCGCATCCGGGGAAGGAGCACCCGTGCGAGGTTGTCGCAGCGCATGATGTCGCAGGAGAAAGGCTCCGTCATTGTGCAGACACCATCTGGGGGTCTTTATACTCGTAGAGGGTCTGCCGGGCGTCCCGGAAGTTGAACTTCTCTACGATCATATCGTTATCTTTGAGCCGTTTTAGGGCATAGCGGACGGTGCGGGGGGCCAGACTGCTGCGGCGGACGAGTTCCTTATGGGTAAGGGCGCCCCCATCCTCAAGCAGCATCAATATCTTTCTGGAAGACGGGGGAAGGTTCACATCATCCATATATAGTAGTTAACGCTGTTAACATATCAAACTGACGGATCTTATAGCCCCGGGAGTTCTACAGAGATTTATGCTGGAACGGGAGGAGAAGACAGCACTCGTTATGCTTGTAGGCGTCGTCGGGATCGTGCTTGCCGTCCACCTCCTCTTTGGCGCCGTCGGTCGGCCGCTTCTCGTGGAACCTTACTCGGAAGAGGTTCCCGACGGGGCGCTGGTCCTCCTTGAGGGGAGGATCGAGGAGATCAGAGAGACCTCGAGTGGGGGGCACCTTATTCTTTCCGTCAACGGCACTACCGTCTTTCTGCCGCAAAATGTGGCAGCGGGGCTTGAACTCCACGAGAACGAGAGCGTGACGCTGTATGGGGTTGTCCAGACCTATCGTGGGGCGCGGGAGGTGGTGGTCTCCTCCGCCGCCGATATCCGGGTGCTCGTGTGACCTATTTCGTCCCTGTGTAGAATATATCGGCGCTTTCGTCGCCAGCGAACCGGGGCCCCCTTATCCGGGACTTCTCGTGGCTCCCCATCTTTTCGACCTCCGGCATGGGCTCCCGGGAGGTAGGGGTCTGCTGCTCGTCGGGTCGCTTCTTTCGCCCCCCCTCGACACCAGCACCCGAGGGGAGGACACCGTCATTGATCCGCACGCTCGGCATACAGGAGATTCGTCCCACCGCTATATGAGACCTTGGATCTCTTCGCCGGATGATGGTGGGCGGTTTTGGGGTAAGAGCATCCGACGCGGTCTTTTCAGAAGACGATCCGAAATGGATTAGTGCTCTATGGCGAAACTGTAATCTATTGCAGGAGCAGCAGTAATTCGAAGCGGTCAAGGCGGCCAGATGACGGATCGCAGTAATGCAGAGGACTATCCGCTCTCCGCCGTTCCGGACGAGGACCGATCCGGGTTCTGGCCGATCACCCTGGTGCTGCTCGGGTTCACCTTCTTCTCCGCCACGATGTGGGGCGGCGCGGAGATCGGGGTCGCGTTCCGGTTCTGGCCTGATCTTGCCCTGATCATCCTTTCCGGGAGTGCGATTCTTTCACTCTACGTCGCCGGTCTCGGCTACATCGGCTACAAGAGCGGGCTATCCACCGTCCTCTCCGCCCGGTTCGCCTTCGGCGATGCAGGCAGCCGGTGGTCCGACGCCCTCCTCGGACTCACCCAGATCGGGTGGTATGCCTGGGGAGCCGCGACGATCGCGATCGTCCTTGTTCGCCTCCTGAATCTCGGCGCAGGATGGGAGATTCCCCTGATCATAATCTTTGGCCTCGGGTTCTGTCTGACGGCGTACGTCGGCTGCCGGGGGCTTGCAGCGCTCTCGAAGGTCGCGGTCCCGGCGATGCTCCTTCTTGTCGCGATAAGCGGCGCGGTTGCCGTAAGAGACGGCGGGGGTCTCGACGGTCTTCTCATGGCAGGGTCGGCGGGCACCCTCACGGTCGCCGAAGCCCTCACCATCGTCGTCGGCACCTTCGTCGCCGGCGGGACGCAGGTTGCCAACTGGACGCGATTTGTCGGCTCAACCCGGGCCGCCGTCGGCTCTACGCTCCTTGCCTTCTTCTTCGGGAACGGACTGATGATCGCCGCAGGGGCCGTCTGTGCCGCCGTTTACGGTCTCTCCGACATCGTCGAGGTTCTGGCCGTCCAGGGGCTTCTCTCCGCCGGCGTCCTGATGCTCTTTCTAAACATCTGGACAACCCAGGACAACACCATCTACAACTTCTCGGTGGCCGGGTGCCACTTCTTTCGGACCGAACGGCGAAGGCTGGTCACCTTCGCCGGCGCCGTTGCAGGGACCGTCCTTGCTTTGCTAGGGATGTATGATATGCTGATCCCCTATATGGTCATGATGGGGGTCTTCATCCCCCCGCTCGGCGGGGTGATCATGGCCGACTTCTTCATCCATCACAAGGGGCACTACCCCGCGCTCGAGGAGGCAGCCCTCCCCCGATTCAACCTGCAGGGGCTCGCCGCCTACGCCGCAGGCTCCCTTGCCGCTCTCGTGGTCCCGGGGATCCCCCCGGCAAACGGGATCGTCGCCGCGTTCCTTCTCTATGCGTTCCTTGACCTGCTTCACATGAACCGCTCGAACCTGTCACGGGAAACCCTGCAGATCGGGCAGAACTCAGGCGGCTCATTCCGGGCGCAGAGGTAGCCGCAGACCCGGCACCGCCAGACCGGGTACTTCAGGGTCTCCGAGACTACGGTATGCTCAGCTTTCTGCCGCTTGCGCTCTGCCGGAGGCGGCCGGCGTTCCGGGACGGGATCGGGAACGCGCGCTCCCGCCGCGACCTCGGCGGAGACGTAGAGGGCGCAGTAACAGGCGCCGTACTCGGCGAGATCGGGGTCCCGGTAGTCACAGGGGCAGATGATATCGAGATCGTCCTCCCGGTTCCCTGAGGCAAGCCGGCAGGGGCAGGAGATGTAGCCGTAGCGCTCCCTATTCGCAAGCAGTCCCCGGACAAGACCGCGGGTGAACTCCCGGTCGGGATTGAGATGATACCCGCCGGCCTCCGCCTCGAGCTCGAGATCGCGCATGAACCGGTCGACAATCTCGTCGCCTGGGCTTTCAGGCACCGATCGCCTCCCGGATCTCCTGCTCCCGGAACCCCACGACCACTTTCGAGTCGTTGACGACGATCGTCGGGAACGAGAGTTGCGGGTTCCAGTGCTCGACCTCACGGACCACGCGGTCCCGCTCCTCGCCCGTGAGGAGGTCGACGTAGATGTACGAGAATCCGACACCGAGATCGGTGAGGAGGTCCTTTGTCCGGGCACACCAGCCGCAGGTACTCAGGGCATAGAGGATCACCCTGCCGCGGTCAGCGCCGGGCACGTGCTGCATCGTCATTACGATCACCTAGAGTCCGGGTGCCCGGAATAAGTAGTTTGCCCTGGAGATCCGGGTCAGGTGGGGGCGGGGCGGAGGAGGAGGTGAAGCCCCGCCCCATCCTCCGGAACCGCAAGCACCGCTCCCGAGAGCCCTAACTTCCGCCGGTAGAACCGGAGCCTTCTTGCCGGGAGGGGGCCGGATCCGCGGATCAAGAGCCCGACCGCATCCCCGCTCCGCCGGAGCGTGAGCCTGATCTTCTGGGTGCCGGAAGCCACCATATCCTCAAGAACCCCGGCGACCTCGTCGGAGAAGCGTTCCCGGTCGATCATCGCCAATGGAAGGGTCCCCTCTGCCTCGACGGAGATATCGACGTCCTCAAAGAGCGGGAGGTAGGCGAGCCGGGAGACAAGTTCCGCCCGGTAGGCCTCCGGGTCGTCGGCGGCCTCGATGAACGCCTCGTCCGAGAACGGTGGGTTTGAGAGATCGTCGATGAGGCTGGAAAGGACCGCCGGAAGGTCTTCCGGGGAGAGGTGGGGGGTCTCACGGTAGCCGAGGATTGTCTTCATAAAATCGGTGAGCAGCCGGTCGGTCCGCCCTAGAGAGAGTTCCCGGGATAACGCCACAGATAAGGATCGGACGATACGGCGGATCCCGGGTCGCGTCACACCAACCTATATCTGTACAATAAGCACACGGGAGATCATGACGCCAGAGAGGAACCCCGGGCGAGCGATCATCATCCTGCTCGCCCTCTGCCTGCTTGCCCTCTGTGCAGGGCCGGCTGGTGCACGCGGACCGACGATCAGCGATATCCAGCCGTATGACACGATCTTCGTCTACGAAGAGGGGCTGAACCTCACGCAGCTCCGCGACCCGACCACGAAGAGCCCCATCACGGCGCTTCAGAAGTACCAGGACGACAACCCTGACCGAGGGGTCACGAGAAGCATCCCTGTCGCTGACGATACCAACTTCGACGTGCAGGAGTTCCTGGTGCGGGGGGATTACGGACCCTACTACGCCTTCAACCCCACCGACGGCAACACAGCGCTCGTCTTCATCCGCGAACCCGAGATCTTCCTTGACGTGGTGCTTGCAAACCCCAACCACAACGAGCCCCTGGCAGGGCTTACGGTCTCCCCGAACACGAGAATTGCCTTCCGGGTGGTCAGTCCCGATGTCGGGGCATTCTATCGGACGGACAATCTCTATCCGGCGACGATCGACCTCGTGCTCACCACGCCGGGCGGGGCTGAGACGACCAGGATCGGAGGTCTCAACTTCGCGGGGCTGAACGTCAGTTCGACCCGGTTCTACACCGACGATCCCGGAATGCCCGGGGCAATCCGGATCGGCGACCTCGGTGCGCCGGGGACCTACTCAGTCCGGGCTGTATGGAGTACACCGGCAGGATTCGAAGCGAACGCTCCCGACTCCGAACCGGTGACGTTCACGGTCGCCAACCGTGTCGGGGTCGATACCACCCCAACACCGGCACCCACCGTGACTCCGACTCCAACACCGACGGCAACCCCCACCCCGACGACACCGCCCACGACCGCCCCGACGGCAACAGAGACCGCCACACCACCGGCCCCGACCGGGACTGAGACGACGGTGCCGGCAACCACCACGCCGACCGAAGCGCCGCTCCCGGTAGGGCTTGCAGTCGTAGCGCTCGGTCTCGCGGTCCTCCTCGTCGGCAGGCGCCGCTGAGATACTCAACAGAACCGGCAGCCGCAGCACCCGGCCCCATCCCGGATCCGGCGCAGAGCAGCTGCCGCCCATTTTACAACACCAGGATCGGGATCATCGAGCGCCGCGGAGAGCGCCGGGACCGCGGCCGTATCCCCGTTCATCCCGAGGGTGTAGGCCGCCCACATCCGGAGTCGGGGGTCAGGGTCCTTGAGCGCGGCTAAAAGCGCCGGGAGGGCGGCCGGGCCCAGGGAGGCGAGGGATTTCGCCGCCTCCATCCGGTCAGCGCTTCCGCCGTCGCGTAAGGCGTCAATCAACTCTTCGATCACTGCGACTCTTTCTCCTTCTGCTCAAACTCGGCAAAGACCTCGTCCAGGCCCACGTAGACCGGGAAGAGCTCGTGGACGCCTGCAAGCAGGAAGACTCGCTGAACCTCGGGCGAGAGCGAGCAGAGCGCCATCTCACCATTCGTCTGGCGCAGGTCCCGAAGCTTTCCAATAAGCACGCGTAGACCGCTGCTGCTCATGTAGACAGCTTTCTCCAGGTTGACGAGCACCCGCCTCCCGCCCCGGGCCAGAACCTCAGAGAGAGCCGTATCCAGGCGACCCGCCGATTCTGCATCGATCCTCCCGTCCACCGATACGATTGCTGTACCGTCCTGTTCGCGGACTGTGACATCCATGATCCTTCTATCGGCGCGGGAAAGAAAAAGGCACTCGTTTTTGGGCGCGTGATTGGCGTGATTCAAAAAAGGTGAGTGGGTCTGCCGATCTCTCAGAGAACGGCGATGATCTCGACCGGGGTGCCCCACTGCTGGATGGTCACGGTATCGCGGGCGATCTCGCCTGCGAAGGTGATCCGAGTACCGTCGACGCGGTAGGTCTCGTTCAGGTTGAGCGGAAGGTAGTCTTCACCGTCATCGGCGACGATCCCGTAGAACCCACCCTCGAGGTCGACGTAAGTGACCGTCCCGGTTGTTGCAACGTAGGTGGCGTTCTCTGCTTCATCGATGGCGATGACCTCGACCGGCGTCCCCCACTGCTGGATGGTCACGGTACCCTCCCGGACCCGGGCAACGAACGTCACGTTCGCTCCGTCTTTCTGCCAGGTCTCGTTCAGGTTGAGCGGGAGATACCGCCGGCCGTCGTCGGTGATGATCCCGTAGAACCCACCCTCGAGATCGATGTAGGTGATTGTCGCGTTTCCGGCAATGAGCTGGACCCCCGCGATCCGCTCGATTGAGCGGATCTCGACCGGGGTGCCCCACATATGGAACCCTATAGCGTCCTTTGCCACGTCGGCGCTGAACGCCACCCGGATTCCGTCAACCTGGTACTCCTCCGGGAGGTTTGTGGGCAGATACTTCCCGCCGTCGTCGGTGATGAGGCCATAGAACCCGCCCTCAAGATCGATGTAGGTGACCGTGGCGTTGGCTGTAACCGTGCGGGGAGTATCGTCCGTCTCAATCTCGATTATCTCGACCGGCGTCCCCCACTGCTGGATGGTCGCCGTCTCGCCTGAAGGTTCAACGACAAACGTCACCCTGAGACCGTCCTGCTGGAACTCCGCCGGGAGGCTCGCAGGCAGATAGCGTTCGCCGTTATCGGCGACGATCCCGTAGAATCCGCCCTCAAGGTCGACATAGGTGATTGTCCCGTTCCCCGCGATGCGGTCGGCCGGACCACCGCCCGCCTTCTCGGCGGCCATGCACCCGCAGGCGATGATCGCACCAAGGAGAGCGAGGGCGATGACTAGGTAGCTTGGATGTGCTCGCGTCATAGGCTTCAACAACGAACTATTCTATCGCTGCAGGTAAGTAGGTTACCTTAACTACGAACGTATTCGAACCCATCCGCGCAGCGGGGCCGTATACATCGAGCGTAGAAAAAAGGAGTTATCTTCCCCCGACGCCGCCGCCGCCAAAGCCGCCACCGCCGCCGAAGGACCCGCCACCGCCAAAACCGCCACCGCCGCCGGAAGAGGGCGGTGAGTAGAGGACGATGGGGGCAAAGATCACCGGCATGTTCGAGTAGAGCGGCATCCCGACGTCCGGGAGACTGATGTTTAAGTTCTTCATCGCCTCCTCGACCTTATCCCCAAGACCGAGCGCCGTTCCGTAGACCAGCCACTCTCCCCATATCGAGAGATCAGCAGGTGAGTACTGCCGGATCAGGGCAAGGTCCGAGAGGAAGTTGGCGAACGCGTCCCACTCGAGTTTCTCCTTGTAGTGGTCGTCCCTCCAGAAGCCGAAGAGCGGCGAGGGGAAGAGAGCCGCAATCCCGACCTGGACGGCGACGACGAAGGAGAGGAGGGCGGCCGGTATGAGGAGGTAGGCCGCTCCCGGCGCGAGGATGAAGAGGAGGATCGCAAGCGCACAGGGGATGGCGCCGAGGAAGATGAGCGGGAGGATGGTCTCCCGGCCATCACGGACGTACCGCCGCGAGAGGGTTGTGTCCACGTCGCGGGTCAGGGCGGCAAACGACTGCTGATACTGCAGGATCCGGTGCTGGTAGCCCGGGCTCCGCCGCGCGGTCTCGGCGAACGCCTCAAGTTCAGCGGTATCGACGATATGGTCGTCTGCGATGTGGCCCAGGAAGTTGAGCACCCGCTGCTCGTAGGGATCGTCCGACTCGTTTGAGATGATCCGGACCGTGACCCCGCCGCCCTCCGGTTTCTCCGCAACAACGATCTTCTTTTTCCGGTGAAGATCGAGGACCGTCGCATAGAACCCATTCTCGTCGAACTCAAAGGGATCTCCCTTGAAGAGGAGGTTCACCTGCCAGGGTTTGAGCGCGGTATTCGGGGTGAAACTCAGATACTCCGGCACGGTGAAGGGTTTCTCTCTGCCGTAGCGCAGATATATGCCCAGGAGGATGAACGGTGTTAGAAGTACAAGGATCGTCGCAAGGCCGTTGAGGATGCCTGCCGCGGCATAGAAGATCGGAGGCCACCGGTTGGCGTCGGCCGCCTGCTGCTGCACGTTCGGGACGAACTGCGGGAAGGCCTCGATCCCTTCCATGAAGGCGGGGTCGAGGAGCATCTCGACGTTCAGCGCGTCGTCCTGCGACGCACTCCCGGTGATGACGACGGCGTCATCCGTCCGCTCGACATTCAGGGTAGGGGGATGAGTGTAGACCTCCTCGATGCTCCCGGCGAACGGGAGGGTGATCCGGAGATCCCGGTAAGGGACGTGCTCGTCGACGAGCCGGAGGTTTAAGTGCGCCCACTGGTCATCGTACTCGATCGGCGGCCGGATCTGGTAGCGGTATTCCACCGTGTAGGTGCCCGGGGTGAAGTAGTCGGGGTTGTAGATACCAACCTCGCTTGTGAGCGCTAAATTACGGATCGTCGCTAGATCTGCGGAGCTCGGCATCCCGGAGGCGGTCCGCACCTCACCCTCGAAGTCCTTGATGTAGCCTATGGTCCCGGGCGGGGCGGTCATACCGAGAAACTCGATGTGCGGCTGGTCGATGGCCATGAAGGTGAGCGGGTCTGCCCAGTAGCGAAAGAGCATCCGATACTCCCCCGCCGCCCGTACATCATACGTGTAGCGCTCGATGAAGGTCCCGTTATCGTAAAAGACGGCATCGTAGTGCTGGACCTCCAGGTTCCCCTGGAAGAGGCCACCGAGAGCATTTACTCCTGCGACCGCCAGCACCCCGACAAGAAGGGTGATGGCAACAAGGATGGCGATCTGTTGCCGTTCGGTCATACCCATCGCAGATCAGAAGGCTATCTTCGGGGCTCGCTCAATCTCTTCGCCGAACTCAAGGTACTCGAGCTTCGTAAAGCCCATGATCCGGGCGACCAGGTTCGAGGGGATGGTGTCGGTCATGGTATTGTACTGCTGGGCGATGTTGTTGTAGGTGTAGCGGTGCCGGGCGATCTCATCCTCGACATCCTTGACCGCACTCATCAGGTTCTGGACCGTCTGGGAGGTCTTGAGGTCAGGGTAGTTCTCGGCAACCGCAAGCAGCCGCCCGAGGACCGACCGGGACTCACGCTCGAGTTCGTTCAAGTCACCGGGACCGGCGCTGCCGATACGGGCCCGCATCGCGGTCACTTCGGTCAGGGTCTCCTTCTCGAATGCCGCATAGCTCTTCACGGCGCCGAGGAGCTGTTCGATCATATCAAGCCGCTTCTTCATCGCGACCTTCACCTGGCCGACCGTGGCTTCCGCGGAGTTTTTGAGGGAGAAGAACCGGTTATAGATACCTATACCGGCCGCGACGATGCCGATGACGATCAGCACCACGACGACGATAAGGACAAGGGAGATGATGTCCACCAAGGTTGTCACCACTATTCTATGTGCCTTGCAGCGTATTTAAACTGCAGGGATGAGAAAATCTCACCTCAAAACCAAAAATAAAGGAATTCTTGCCCAGATTAATCGGATATAACCACCGCACCCATTCAAAGAGTGCCCTGGTTCAATTCAGGCAAGGATGGGTGAGGAGATCCGAAAAGGCTGGCTTTCACCTCGCCTTTTGGAGCCGGTGTGAATGGGTCGGGGGGAGGAAATCCGGCTACTCCGGGACAACCTCGCCGGAACTCACCATCGCCACGATCTTGCCCTCTTCGTCACGGAGAAGGGCATTGTGCCAGAGGATCGGCTGCTCCCGGCCGCTTCTGGTCAGAACCGGACTCTCCTCGAGGGGAGGAAGATCGTTTTTGCCCGCCATAACCTCAGCGAAATTCTGCGCAAGGCGGTCGCGCAGACGCTCAGGGACGACCGTCGTAAACCAGTTCTTCCCGGTGAGGTCCTTCTCGACATACCCAAGGATCTCACACCCCCGATGGTTGATGAGGTTGATGGTGCCGTCAGCCCCGATCACTGCTATCATTATGCCGGCGGCGTTCAGGTAACCCTGAACCCGGTCACGCTCGGCGACCAGGAGGCTCTCTGCTGCAGCGCGGTCGGTGACGTCCTCGGCGATTCCGAGCATGTAGCGCAGCCTGCCGTGGGAATTGAAGATCGGGATCTTCTTCACCGCAAGGATCCGCCCCTCCGGGAGGGTGATCTTCTCTTCCAGGGCGGTTGATCCCTCCAGCAGCTCCCGATCGCCGTCAACGAAGAAGGCAGCCATCTTCGGTGGGAAGAGGTCGATGGCCTGCTTACCGGCCATCTCCTCCTGTGTCAGTCCGAGGAAGACCTCTGAGGCCCGGTTCGCAAAGACAAAGGTGTTCTTTTCCACCTCCCAGACGAAGACCATGCTCGGGATGTTGTTGACGACCGAATAGAGGAACGACTTCCACTGGGCCACCCTCTTTGTGGCGCGCACCCGTTCGGTGACGTCACGACAGACCATCCGGTAGCCCGTAAAATCGCCGATGATATCGTAGACCGGGGTTCCGCTTACCTCGAGGATGACGGTGCTCCCGTCCCGGTGGTGCATCGTCCACTCAAAGAGGACTTTCTGCTCCGGGTCGGCAAAGAGGGCGGCAATCTGCTCCTTGACCCGCTCCGCCTTATCCGGCGGCATGAAGTCGCAGGGGGTCTTGTGAAGCATCTCCTCGGGAGAGTAACCGAGAATATCCTGGCTTTTTGGGCTGACATAGGTGAATGTGCATGTCTCGTCGACGTTCAGGATCAGGTCGTTGATATTCTCGACGAGGCTCCGGAAGAGGAATTCGCTCTCGCGCAGTGCCTCCTGTGCCCGCCGGCTCTCGGTGATGTCCTCAAGGATGATGGTGACCCCCGGGGCCCCGTCATTGAAGACGGTGGGAAGGAACTTGATCCGGAAGAAGAGTTCATCGTCGCGCCGCAGGAACCGGAGCTCTTCCGTGACTTCACGGCCGTTCAAGGCATCGGTGATCCGGCTCTGTATCAGCGGGTGATCGAACGCGGCAAGCGGGGACTCCTCGATACTTTTTCCGATGACATCGTCCCGTTCTCGCCCCGCAAACTTGCAGGCAGCATCGTTTGCCTGGACAATCCGGCGCTCGCGGTCGAGCACCAGCACGAGATCCGACGAGAAGTTGAGCATGGCAGCGATGGGAACCCTCTGAGAGAGGTAAAAGACCTTGGCCTTTCCGTAGGTCTTCATCTCCACCTGCCCCGATACGAGGAGGACATCCAGATACCGCGAGACCGTGTTTCGATTGATCCCGACGGCGGCGGCAAGATCAGAGACCGACATGCCCCGCGGGTGCTCTTTCAAGGCGCCAAGCAGGAGAGGGAGTGCGTCGGTAGTGCGATCCATGTGCAAACAGAATTTCGCGCCTGAGGATATAGTGCTTTGCAGTGTTGCATGTCATAGTGATTCGCACAATGCTACGCCATAATGCAAAGCAATAGGCGAAAATTATATAAATTAAACAGGGTAACATATGATCCCCCAGCGTCAGGAAACGGGGAATCTCCCTGACGACCCGGGCCACACGGGCACAAGTGGTCCGGACCGGCATTGGTCGGCTGGGCTCGGTGAACGGAACATTCACCACGCTGATTGCACCAACGTCACGATGCGCCAGCATCAGGTGCATCCACAGGCACACCTCAAAAGGCACACCTCTCTAAACACTTATACCGGCACGGTGGGGGGACCCGGGCGGGTGTAACACCCGCCCGGGATTTCCCGCAAACCCCACAATGGTTATCACACACCCGACAATATCCCTCATCTTTTTTGTCCCTCCCCTAAGAGGCCCAAGAATCAGAAAGCAACATCTATCATCCATCAGAATAAAATTTCGTTGAATGTGCGGGCATTTTGAGATCATCGAGAGAAGGATTGACACCGTCGATATCATCGCGGTGAGCGGCAGGCTTGATGCCGGAACTTCCGGACTGGCTGAGGAGCGGATCAACCGGGTGCTCGACGCCGGGGGAAAGTGCCTCCTCATCAACCTCTGCGATTTAGACTACATCAGCAGCTCCGGTCTTCGGGTGCTGCTTGCTGCGCTGAAACGGCTGAAGAAAGACGGCGGAACGCTCCGGATCGCCTGCGGGAATCCGCAGATCCTCGAGGTATTCACCATGGCCGGATTCCACCGGATCTTTTCCATATACAATGACGAGGCGGCGGCGCTCACCGAGCTTGAAGCGGGACCATAGGTAGACCTGTATGGCGTTCTCCGGCATTGGCGACATGTTTTACGTGCTTCTGGAGATGATCTGCGTCGTCATCGTGGTCGCCTACCTGATCACGCGGACGAAATCTTTTACAGAGGTGCTTGAAGGCGCCGTCACCTGGAAGGGCCAGGCGATACTCATCCTCCTGTTTGGAGCGCTCTCCATCTACGGTACCGAGAGCGGCATCACCATTGCCGGAGCCACGGCAAACGTCCGCGACCTCGGTCCCATGGTCGGGGGGCTCTCCTGCGGCCCGGTGGTTGGGCTCGGCGCCGGCCTGATCGGCGCTGCGTACCGCTTCTCCCTTGGAGGATTCACCGCCGTCCCGTGCACGGTGGCAACCATCCTCGCAGGCCTCCTTGGTGGGCTGATCTTCCTTGCCGCCGGCCGAAAGTTCATCGGGATGTACGGCGCGGTCCTCTTTGCCGCCGGCATGGAGATGCTTCATATGGGGCTCACTCTCCTCCTCTGCCAGCCGTTCGAGCAGGCGCTTGCGGTCGTCGAGGAGGTGGCCATCCCGATGATCGTCGCAAACACCATCGGGGTCTTCATCTTCTCGTTCATCATCGGAAACCTGATCACCGAGCGGCAGACGAAGGCCGAGCGCGATACCTACCTCCAGGAACTCGAGCGCAAAAAGGCCGAACTCCGGATCGCACGCGATATCCAGATGAGCTTCCTCCCCGATCGACTGCCGGAGATCCCCGGCCTCGAACTCGCCGCCCTCTCGCTCCCGGCAAAAGAGGTCGGAGGCGACTTCTACGACGCGATCCCGCTTTCCGGGAACCGGACGGCCTTTGTCATCGCCGATGTTGCGGGGAAGGGTGTTCCTGCAGCACTCTTCATGGCGCTCTCGCGGACGGTGCTGCGGGCGAACGCGCAGGTTCCCCGGAGCGCCCGCGAGGCCGTCAGCGAGGCGAACACCCTGATCGCCGAGGACGCGAAGTCCGGGATGTTCGTCACCCTCTTTTACGCGGTCGTCGATCCGGCAGAAAAAACGCTTGCTTACGTCAACGCAGGGCATAACCCGCCCCTCCTCTTTCGATCGGGCGGCGGTCGGCCGGTAAAGCTGAAAGGAACCGGGATCATCATCGGGGTGATGCCGGATGCCGAGTACCGGGAGGAAACAATCCGTCTTGAGAGCGGCGACCTCCTCCTCCTCTACACCGACGGCGTCACCGAGGCGATCAACTCCGCTGAAGAGCAGTTCGGGGAAGAGAGGCTGATCGAGACGGTCATGAGAAGTCGCGATCTCCCTCCAGCCGAGATCGTCGGCCGGGTCCGCGACGCGGTTATGCAGTTCTCAGGCGACGAGCCGCAGTTCGACGACCAGACCCTCATGGTCATCCGGGTGGTCTGATGCCGGAACTCACCGTGCAGGCGGATCTTGCGGCACTCCCGGTGATTGCCGACTTCCTCGCCGAGACCCTTGCGGGATGCGGCGACGACCTCATCTTTGCTGTCCAGCTCGCCGTCGACGAGGCCTGCAGCAACACCATCCTCTACGGTTACCCTGCCGGAGAGGCGGGTACGATCACGCTCACCTGTAGCGTCGATGCCGACGCAGTCCTCGTGACGATCACCGACGACGGCATTCCCTTCGATCCCCTTACCGCTCCGCCGCCACGCCTTGACGTCCCCGCAGAAGAGCGCCCGATCGGGGGGCTCGGGATCCACTTCATCCGGACGGTGATGGACAGCGTCACATACGCCCGAAGGGACGAGAGGAATATCCTCTCGATGGCAAAGAGGCGGAAAGCCTCACCTTGAGGCCAGAAGAAGCGATCCGAGCACCCGGGGGAGGTCCTCTTTCTTCGTGACGACCTCTGCCGACTCCTCAAGCATCAGGTTGACGAGTTCGTGCTGCCCGGCAATCCTGAAGTCGGTCCGGAGGGCGACGACTCTCTTTCCAAGTGCGTAGGCATACCCCATCTCCCAGGATGTCCCGGAATCGGCATCGGCGCCATCGACGACCGCGACGACGAGATCGACGTCCTGGAGAGCCGCAAGGTGCTGCGCAAAGATGGCCCGGTGCTCCTCCCGGCACCGGGTATGGCTTGTGTCCCCCACCTCCTGAGGGAGGTAGACATCAAAGAGGTGTGATTCGAGGAGGTCGTGGATGGCAAGGTTGTAGGTCCTCTCAGCCTCTGAGAAGAGTGGGCCTGCAAGGTAGACCCTGTAGCGGGCGAACTCCTTGACGTCGACCGCCGGGATCTCCGGGAACCGGGCAAGAAAGGCACCGCGTCCCGGCTGTTTCTCGGTCGAGTAGTAGGTGGCGTTCACCCCGCAGGTTGGTGAGGAGTCCACCCCAACGATCGCAAGCGGCGGCTCCCCGCGCTCCCGGATGATCTTTCGGACCTCCGCTTCGAGCCGATCGAGGAGAGCGGCAAATTCGTCGGTCGCAAGCCGCTCAAGATACGAGCCCGGCGGCCGGTCGCGGCCGAGGTAAATCGTCTCCGGGCAGGGGAGCGGGACCATCTCGATCGAGAAGCGCCGGCAGCGCTCTCTGGCCCGGCCAAAGCAGCGGAGATCCTCATCGGTCGTGATTCCGCGGGCGCGGCACGCGGGATCCTCTATGCAGGGAGCGATGAGCACGTACATTGATAGTACCTGGGCGGCGTACCATAACAAGACAGATGATACCGCTCTATGCTTACCGTGACAACACCTGCGATCCGCGGAAGTGTACGGTAAAGAAACTCGCACAGCGCGGGCTTCTCCGGATGGTCACAAGCATCGCAAAGATCCCCCGCTCGACCCTCCTCCTCGACCCGACTGCGGAGAAAGCGGTCTCCCCCGCCGACCGGAACCTCCCCTCGATAACCGCGCTCGACTGCTCCTGGGAGGTCCTCGATACCGGGGCCGTCGCTTCCTGGCGCAACCGCCGGGCGCTCCCCTTCCTTGTGGCCGCAAACCCGGTGAACTTCGGCAGGCCGTTCCGGCTCACCTCGGTGGAGGCGATGGCCGCGACGCTCTACATCCTCGGCGAGAAGGAGCAGGCTCACGATATCCTCGCCCCGTTTGGATGGGGGCTCCGGTTCCTCGAGGTGAACGCCGATCCCCTCGAGGACTACTCGCGGGCAAAGGACAGCGCCGAGGTCGTCGCCCTCCAGGCGCTGTATATGTAGCACCGGCCGAGCGTCATTCCGGTGATGGCGGCGGCCAGCGATGGGGACCATCTGATCCGCTGATGGAGAAGACCGGGAGACTCGGGGTGCAGGACCGGAAGAGAGTGCCGATCCGGTTCGGCGAAAAGGTGCATCCCGTCCGGGTGAAGACCTCGACCGTCAGGGCGCCTGATTGCGGAGAAACTCGAATGTGACGGCCTTGCTGGTGATTGCACGTGACCCGGGTATGCCTCCCAGATGCGTGACCGACGGAGGCTATCGGAGCGAGAAAGAGGGCGTACCAGCGCCGGAGGTGGTGCAGGGGGTGGGTACCCACCCGACCGCCCAAACACGGCAAACGCCGCACGCGACGTGTAAGTGCGAATACCTCCCACCGGGAGGTGTTCCACTCGCGTCTACAAGTTCTCTCATGTCACCGGGGTAATAGTTCCCCAAATTATTAGATGATCCGGGCGATATTTATACGATTCTATTTAATTCCGCCCATCAATCCTCATTTTCGCTTCAAATTACCGAAAGACTTTTTGAACATAGGATAGCTTCCCGAGCTATCGTAACTTTCCAGTCCATATGGGGAGAAAAAAGGACAGATTGACGACTTGAATCAGAAAGGATTCTTTCAAACTGTCTGACATGTGGCATACGGGGGAGGGTGCGCAGCCCCGCTCCCGCATCAGGGCTAGCGGCTGCTCACCAGAACCCGGGCACCAGGACATACATCGCCCAGCCCATGTACTCGCGGCCGTAACCGAAGTACTCGTCCTGGATACGGTGGAGGTAATCGATCATCCATTCGCGTTCGGGGTGATCGGGGTGCTCCGCGAGCCAGGAGAGGATCGCCTGCCAGATCCCGGACTCGTAGCGGTCCCAGTCCTCAGGGCTTGACCGAAAAACCGCGGCGATATCGAATCCGGCATCCCGGACGATGCCGAGGATCTCGTACTCCGTCAGGACGTCGGGCCATGCCCGGGCGAACTCGGGCGGAGTGCTGTCGGACCGCCAGCAACGGTCCCCGATGACGATGGTCCCCTCATCCGATACCATCCCCACAAGGGCGTCGAGCGTCGCGGCAAACCCGCCCCAGATATGGGAGGCCCCGATTGCTGCGGCACAGTCGAACGGCTCGTCGGGGACGTACTCCCGGGCGTCCATGCACCGGACAGCCATCCGATCGGTAAGTCCCGCCGCCTGGAACGTCTCCTCAGAGCGGCGGCAGGCATCCTCCCGGGCCTCAATCCCAAGGCCTGATATCCCGTACTCGCGCCCCCAGAGGGCGAGGATCGTTCCGTTCCCGCACCCGGGCTCGACGACGCGGGCCCCCTCCCGGAGCACGGCCGCCCGTCCGGCGGCAAGCACCTTCTCGGGCGTCGTGGGGTTCATGATCGCAAGCCCTCCCTGGGATATGCTGACGAGTTCGTTCTTCTCCATGAATAAGAGGCCTCCGGGCCTTCTCATACAGGGTAGGCGGTCCGGCCATATATCCATAACACCCCGTATCAGCCCATCGAGGCCTTTGTAGCGCCGTTTCTCTCCGAAGGGTACCCATATATACCAAGATCGTCACCGTCATGCTATGCCCCCGGACCATGATATCCCGGGGAGAGCCCTGCGGGCCCTCAAGTCCCGGCCGAAGGGCATGACGATCACCGAACTTGCAAAGGCCCTCGGTGTGAACCGGAACTCGGTCTCAAAGCACCTCGAGGTGCTGCAGGCCGCCGGCCAGGTCGATCTCCAACTCGTCGGGAATGCCAAGGTCTACTCCATCGCACAGCGCGTGCCCCTCTCGGCGTTTCTCTGCTTCACGAAGAACCTGATCCTGGTCCTCGATGCCGACCTCGTCATCGTTCAGGCCAACGACCAGTGCCTTGCGCGATTGGGACGCCCAAAAGAGGAGGTTGTAGGCCAAAACCTACGTGAGGCCAACCTCCCCATCGTCTCGTCCCCACAAGCCCTTGCGGTTGTCGAAAGCCTCGAACGGGAGCAGGTGATCACCGATATCCGCTACCGGCACGAGAACGGCAGGGAGGCCTTCTATCAGATGCAGGCGATCCCGACGACGTTCGAGGACGGGACGAAGGGGTGCACGATAGTCCTCGAGGATATCACCGACCGGAAGCGCTATACCCAGAACATGGCGTTCCTCGCCCGGACGGCGATCGACCTCGTCGACCTCCAGCCGGTGGAGGATATCTACCGCTACATCGCCGAAGGGCTTGCGGAACTCGTGCCGGGTGCGTATGCCTACATCTTCTCCTACGATGCGGCCGACCGGCAGTTCATCATCCGGGATCTCGCTGGCGAGGGGTTCCGGGAGGGGCTTACGGAACTCCTGGGAGAGGACCCCGTCGGCCTCTCCCTCCCGATCGGCCGGATCTTTGATCCCCCATACAACCAGACCCCCCACTCGGTGCGCGGCATACAGGAGTTCGTCCTCCGTCCCGAACCCTCCTCGTGGTCGCTCTACGACCTCTGCTTTGAGGCGATCCCAAGAGAGGTCTGCGAGGCGATCCTTGCCCGGTTCGATATCCAGACGCTCTGGGTCATGGGGCTGGTCTGGCGCGATGAGGTCTTCGGCATGGCCGGGGTCTTTCTCTCCCCGGGAAAGGGACTTGAGAACCGGGAGACGGTGGAGTCGTTCGTCCGGCAGGCTTCCATATCCCTTGCGCGGCGCGAGGCCGCCGAGCACCTCCGGCAGAGCGAGGCGCGGTTCCGGGGCATGATCGATTCGTCCCCCTTCGGGGTCGCGCTCATCGACCAGGATGGCCGGTTTACCTACACAAACCGGAGGTTTTGGGAGATATTCGGCTACGAGCCGGAGAGCAAAACCACGGCCATCGAGTGGAGCCGCCGGATCTTCCCTGACGACAACGACCGGCTGGAGGCCATCAGGGCCTGGCAATCGGACCTCAAACGATCGGCTCCAGGCCGGATTCGCCCCCGGACATTCGTCATCCGATCCAGGGACGGACAGAAGAAGACGATCCTTTCGCGTGCCGTCACGCTCCCTGACGGGACGGAATATGTTACCTGCGAGGACATCACCGAAGAGGTGCAGACCTACCGCATCCTTCTTGCGGATATCGCCGACCTGCGACGGCGGGAACAGGAACTCCTCATCAAAGACCGTGCGATCGCCTGCACCCAGCGGGCGGTCGCCCTCCTCGACCCGGACGGGGTGGTGACCTATGCGAACGCCGCATACCTCGCCCTCTGGGGTTACCCGACCGCAGAGGAGGTGCAGGGGTCACACTTCTCCCGGTTCTGGGAACGCCCCGGCGAGATGCGGGGGATCGTCAGGGCCGTCCTCAACGGTGAAGCCTGGCACGGTGAGCAGACCGCCCGCCGGAGCGACGGCACGCGGTTCCCGGTGGACCTCCTCGGGACACCGATCGTGGCCGAAGGCGGCAGGGTGATCGGGATGATGGCGGCAGCGACGTTCCGGAGGAACGGAGCATGAGCACCGGCAGGGGCGAACGGCGACGTTCCGCCAGGAACGGAGCATGAGCACCGGCAGGGGCGAGCGGCGACGTTTCGCCAGGAACAGAGCACGAGCAGATGGACCACCCGGAAAAGGCATATAAACGTATGCCCGGCACTGCCGCTCTGCAGTACTGCACGGCGATTCTGGCGCGTAAAGGCTTATTTTACCCCCGGAACATCCCGCGTCCGCCCAAGGAGGTGAAGAGATGCAGAAGACCATCGAGAAGAGAGAGGTATGGGAGGAGGGCAACGCGGAGACCCGGGAGTTGATGTACGCCCTCCTCAACGGCGACACCTACACCAGCCTGCAGGCCATCAGTGCCCTCGGGGCACTCGGAGCTCCGGCGGTCGGGCCGCTGGTCCGGGCGCTGCTCGCCGTCGACAGCAACGCACGCTGGACCGTGGCGATGGCGCTTGCCCGTACCGGAAGAGAAGCCGTGGAGCCGCTCATCGAGGTCGTGCTCGGCTCAGACGACGCGATCAAGAACCCGGCGATCTGGGCGCTTGCCGAGATCGGCGACCAGAGAGCAGTCGATCCGCTTGTCGGCACCCTCAGGACCAGCCAGTCCGAGTGCTGCCGGGCCCTGACCGCCGCGGCCCTGCTGAAACTCGGCGATCCGGCGGGGATTGCCGAGGTGGAGAAAGAGTTCGAGCGGGCGGGCGATGGGTTCCGGGGCCTTGCCATGGAGGCCTTCGAGGGGACGTGAAGGTCCCCTCGAGGTACTTTTTTAGCCGTCTCCTCGAACGGCATTGATGAGTAACTTCTAATAGAGCCCGCAAGCAAGAGATCAGTATGCAGGGGCGCCATATCCTCGTCCTGATCCTCCTTGCAGCAGCCGTCATCGTCGGAGGCTGCACGACCACCGAGGGGGATACCACAGATACGCAACCATCCCCCCAGACGCCCGCGCCGACGGAGGTGCAGGCGGTGGGAGGGAACCAGCCGGCCCCGACGCCGCCCGTACCCCCCCGCGGGAAGGATGATAAACCGCAGAGCGTGGGGTTCGTCGACCCCGCGACCTATCACATCGCGACCCCGACGCCCACGACGACGATGATGAACCAGCCAAACGACGTCCGCGTCTCCGGGAAGATGGTGGAGTACGCGGAGGTGACCTGCGAGTACCCTCCCCGCGTTCTCGCCACCGAGGTCTACCACATCCCCTTCCCCTACTGGGCGTTCACCGTGAGCGCAACACCGATGAACGAGTTCCCGTGGCTCGCGGTGGAGATCCGCGATCCCGACGACCCGAACCGGATCGTCAAAGAGATCCGGTATTCTCGAAACGATATCCTTGTTCCTGACGGGAATTCGGACGGAAAAGAAGAACGGTTCATCATCCGGGAAGGGTACGACGATTACTACTTCGTCACCCGTTCGGAGTCGCTGAAATCCTTTACGATCACCATCTCCGTCCCGGAGAAGTACCTCGTCTAGGCGGGAGGAACTTCCGCCCCCTCTTCTGCGGCACGGAGCTCGCGGTCGTAATCCGCGATCGCAGCGGCGTACTCCCGCCACGCCTTGTCCGCTTCCGCGAGGTTCCGGTCTGCCGCACTGTAGTCCCGGACATCGTAGGCGCCCGCCGCCGACAACCAGTACGTGAACGCACGGTTCAGGTTGTCGAGCGCCCGGACGTAGGCCGACTGTGCTCCGGCGTAGGCCGCCGGGACGGCGTCCGCCGCGACGATCTGGCGGTGGTAGGCCGTAACGTCTCTGCCGTACCTCGCGATTGCCGCAAACTCACGCACGTGAGCGTCGCATTCGGCAACCGAGAGATCGGTTGTCGAGGTGCGCATGTACGTGGAGATCTTACCGTAGACCCGGAAGAGGTCGGCCTCCGATGCCGAGATGTGGCTCCGGAACGCCGAAACCTGCTGGTCTTCGGTGTAATCGAATAAGATCGTCCCCCCGATGACGGCGACCGCCACCAGGATGACCGCTACCCCGGCGGCGGTGAGCGCCTGCTTCCGGGTGACGATAATCTTTGGGAGGTTCGGGATCTTGATATCTGGAAGTTTCGGGATCTTCAGGCCGCCGGACGGGGATGGGTTATTGGGATCCATCTTCTATCACACCCCATTCCCCGGCAGGCGGGCGGGAGAGATCCGATACTCCTTCGGCTCGGGGACGTAACGGAGCGGTACGATCTGCGGGGTCTCCGACTGTACGCTCGGGAGACCCGTGCCGGCGGCGTCCCCGATGGCCCGTGGTTTCCCCCAGATCGCCGTGGAATTGGTCGAGACGTTCCACCACTCAAAATCCGTCCCCTCGACATAGTAGTAGTGCTGCCCCCCGTACGTGAAGTATCTCGGCGTGTACCGCGCATAGTAGGGATTGAACTCGCCCATCCGGATGCCGAGGGCCATGTGATCCGAGTACCGGAGCAGCACCGTATCGTAGCCGAGGGCGTCGAGGAGCCCCGCCATCAGGATGGCGGCGTCCTCGCAGTCCCC
>LFRM01325475.1_pt1 | contig 32319 bp, 33 predicted proteins | sample 618341 | NCBI WGS metagenome assembly LFRM01 (sample SAMN03654438, study PRJNA283298) | anaerobic digester metagenome | isolation source: pool of bioreactors CSTR01a, CSTR02a, and CSTR03a thermophilic anaerobic... | place: Denmark: Kgs. Lyngby | collected 2014-05-21 | reverse complement strand
GGCCCTGGGGTCAGTCTTTTAGCTCTTTATGCCAAGGACCTTTTAGATAGGGGCTTTAGTTTTAATGAACTGGCCAAGGCCTGTAGCCTTAGAAGGGACCAGCTGGGGGTTGCAGCCAGCTTTAGAACCCTGGTTTATCTTATTAGAGGGGGTAGGATCTCCTCCTTTAAGGGCCACTTAGGTGAGGCCCTAAAAATCTATCCCCTCATAACCATAAAGGAGGGTAAACTAGAGCAGGTGGCCAAGGCCAGAGGAAAGGCGAAAAGCCAAAGGCAGATGGTGGATATGATAAAGGAGCAGCTGGCAGGAGCTGATGATTATGACCTGGCTTTTTTCCATGCAGACAATGATGAAGAGATAGCCCTAGTAAAAGAGCAGCTGGCTGATGAAATTAGCCGAGCTGCCCGTATAGTTGATTTTCCCTCTACTTCAGTACTAGGAGTCCATGGCGGGCCCAAGTACTTTGGAGTATCCTACTTTATTCGTTTGGGTCTTTTGGGATAAATTTTAGACTGGCACCATTTATGCAATACCTTAGGCCTCCCTTTTCAGGGGGGCCATCTTTAAATACATGGCCTAGATGGCTACCAGAGGAGCTTTTAACCTCAGTTCTAAGCATTCCAAAGGACCTGTCTTCGTGGTAGCTTAAAGCCTCTTCTGATATGGGCCTAGTAAAGGAGGGCCAGCCACAGCCTGCATCATATTTATCTTCACTTGAGAAAAGCTCTTCACCACTAACTATATCTACATATACTCCCTGTCGCCACTCCTTATTGAGGGGGCTGGAAAAGGGGGCTTCTGTGGCCGCCCTTTGAGTTACATTAAAACTGACTTCACCTATTCTTTTCTTTAAATCTTCCATTGCAACCTCCTGTTGTATATTTATAACCATAATTAAGGACTCCTACCATTAAGGTAAACTAATAAATATTTATCCTTATTTTCTTAAGTGATGCTATTCTTTTTTTGAGGTAGCCATGAAAAAGAAAATTTATGCTCTAGTCTTATTACTTATGTTTTTAGCTGGTCTTTGGTTTAGGCTTTATGGTCTTAAACCTCTTGAAATTAATACAAGGACCATTCAGGTACACCTTGATGGCGAGGTAGTAAATCCTGGTCTTTATAGTATAGATGAGGCCACTAGGCTGGGGGAACTTGTTGCGCTAGCAGGGGGGCTGACAGAAGATGCCCAGGATATCAATTTGGCTGAAAAGCTTCTTGATGGTGAAAAGATTATTATTCCTAGAATTTACCGGGAAGAAGAAAGTGATAATGAGGACAAGGAGCATAAGCAAACCAGGCAGGGGCTGCAGGCTCTAAGCAGGGAAGACTGGCTTGAAATTCCTGGAGTGGGCCAGGTAACGGCTGGACTTATTATGGACTATTTAGAGAAAAATCCAGGGGCCCAGGTTGAGGACCTGATAAATGTTTCAGGAATAGGCCAAAAAAAGCTTGATATTATCAAGGAGCACTTGGGGAATAGATGAATTTGTGTTAAAATACCTCTGAAAGTGAGGTATCTTTATGATAGGCTTTGATTTAAATTCCAAGGAAAAAGAAACAAAAGATAATGTAAGACTAACCCAGTATGCTAAGGCTGCAGGCTGAGCCGCCAAATTAGCGCCTGGTAGTTTATCAGATATATTAAAAACCCTGCCTAAGTTTGAAGATGAGAACCTTTTGGCAGGCTTCGATTTTAGCGAAGATGGAGCAGTTTACAAGATTGACGATGAGAGATCTATTATCTACACCCTGGACTTCTTTACCCCTATTGTGGATAATCCCTATGACTTTGGAGCCATTGCAGCTGCCAATAGCTTAAGTGATGTTTACGCCATGGGAGGAAGTCCTAAGCTGGCCCTAAATATAGTAGCCTTTCCTGGGGATATGGATATTGAGATTTTAGGAGAGATTTTAAGGGGTGGTTCTGACAAGGTAAAAGAGGCTGGAGCCCTGCTTGTTGGAGGACATACCATAACCGATACAGAGCCCAAGTATGGCCTAAGTGTTGTTGGTTTTGCTGATAATGATAAACTCCTCCTTAATGGTGGAGGAGTGGTTGGAGATAAGCTAATCCTAACTAAAGCAATAGGAACAGGGATTATTTCAACTGGGATTAAATCCGGTGTAATCGATGCTGAAAAGTCCAAGGCTGCTGCTTTTAGCATGCAGTACCTTAATAAGTATGCCATGGAAGCCACAGAGGGCCTAGCCCATGGAGCAACTGATATTACTGGCTTTGGCTTGATGGGCCACCTGCTTGAGATGATGGAAGCTGGAGGTACCTCAGCTGTCCTTGATTATGATGCTATTCCTTTTTTTGAAGGGGTTGAAGAATTAGTTGAGATGAGGGCAGTACCTGGAGGAACCTTTAGTAATAAAAGACACTATGGAGACCACTGTGAACTAGGCGACCTAAGTACAGAAGAAGCTCTGCCACTTTTTGATGCCCAGACCTCAGGGGGATTACTCCTTAGCGTACCAGCTGATGAGGTTGAAGCTATCCTAGAGAGGATGAAGGAAAGTGTTGAGACCCCAGTAGCCATAATCGGTGAAGTAGTTGAAAGAGGGGACAAGGCCATTTACGTAAAAAGGAAATAGGATGGAAAAACTAAGACTAATACCCAAGGTTCACGATTTACTAGAGGACCCTGCTTTGGCAGCAGCCCTAGAGGAATACGATAGGGCCTATATAAATCATTTAGTTAATGAGAATTTGAGTGCCATTAGGCAGGACCTGCTTAGTGGCAAGGATAGGGATATTTCAAGGGAGGCAATCATAGCCTCCCTCATTGAAGAGCTTGAGAGTCCCTATGCCCTTAGAGAGGTTATAAATGCAACTGGCATTGTCCTTCATACCAACCTGGGCAGAGCGCCACTTTCTAGAGCTGCGCTAGAAAGAATAGAGATTCTTTCCAGGGGCTACTCCAATCTTGAGTATGATCTAGAGGTTGGTAAGAGGGGCTCAAGATATGACCACTTAAGGCGCCATCTCCAGTACCTTACTGGGGCAGAGGACGCCCATGTTGTCAATAACAATGCAGCTGCAGTATTTCTAGTTCTTAATACCTTTACCCAGGGTAAAGAGATTATCCTTTCCAGGGGAGAAATGATAGAGATTGGTGAGTCCTTTAGGATACCTGAGATAATTAAGAATTCAGGAGCCAAACTCGTAGAGATTGGAACCACTAATAAAACCCACCTCTGGGACTATGAAGATGCCATAAATGATGAAACCGGCATGATTATGAAGGTCCATCCTTCAAACTACTTTGTAGGGGGCTTTAGCCAGGGAGTGGAGGCCAGGGATTTATCTCTTCTTGCTAAAAAGAGGGGGATTCTTCTCTATGAAGATGTTGGCTCTGGTTCCCTGCTTGAAGAGGGTTTATTTAGAGAGAAAAACTCTGTTAGGCAGGCCCTAGCCCATGTAGATTTAATAAGTTTTAGCGGGGATAAGCTCCTAGCTGGCCCCCAGGCGGGTATAATTCTTGGAAGTAAAGAGCATATAAAAGCTTTAAAGAAGAACCAGCTTACTAGGGTCTTAAGGGTTGATAAATTAATTCTGGCTGCCCTAGAAGCCACCCTACTTGCCTACACAAAAAAGGATATAGACCTGCCTAGCTATTTCTTCCTCAATAGGACTTATGAGGAACTTGAGTTAAGAAGCGAGGATTTTTTAAGTAGACTAAAGGCTCTTGGTATTGAGGGGGAGCTAGTTAATGGTGAGAGCCTGGTTGGCGGAGGAGCCCTGCCAGAGACTACCATAGCTAGCCCACAGATAGCCCTTAGGGTTAATAAAAACCTGGAGGAAGTAAACTATAGGCTCCGCAAAAGAAGGCCAGCCATTGTTGCTGTGCTTGATAGAGGAGTCTTAAAAGTTGACCTCAGATGCATCTACCCTGAGGATGAGGGGATTCTATTTGAGGCACTTAAAGAGGTAATTCTATGAGTCGCTTTGTAGTTGGAACAGCAGGACATATAGACCATGGTAAGACAACGCTTATAAGAGCTCTAACAGGGATTCCCACAGATAGACTTGCAGAGGAGCAAAAACGAGGCATAAGTATAGTAAGCGGCTATGCCTTTTTAGACTATAAAGGCGAAAAAATATCCATAGTGGATGTACCAGGCCATGAGCGCTTTATTAAAAACATGCTTTCTGGTGTTTCTGGAATTGATCTGGTGCTCTTAGTAGTGGCTGCCGATGAAGGGGTTATGCCCCAAACAAGGGAACACTTAGATATAATAAGGCTTTTAGGAATTGATAGAGGTCTTATTGTTATGACTAAATGTGACCTAGTAGATGATGAGATGATAGAAATGGTGGAGATGGATATTGAGGATTTGGTGGAAGGCACCACCTATGAAAACTTCCCCATTTACAAGGTTTCTGGCAAAACCGGCCAGGGACTTGATGAAATTAAGGATTATATTTTTAGTCAGTATGATGAAAGTTTAGATATAAAGCCCTACTATCCCAGACTTTATATTGATAGAGTATTTAAGGGTAAGGGCATTGGTGATATAGTGACTGGAACTCTTGAAGGGGCAGATCTCTCGATTCAAAAGCCCCTATGTCTCTATCCTTTTAATGAAGAATTTAGGATACGCTCAATTGAGAGCCATGGTGAGTCAACAGATATGGCTCAGAGCCATTCTAGGGTAGCCCTGGTCCTACAGGGCGATAAGAAGGAGCTTTTAGAGCCGGGCCTAGCCCTGGCTCCTAAGAATAAATACCATGATAGTAGAAGCCTTATAGTAGAGATTGAGAGTCTTGAAGGCCTTGAGGAAAGGCTTCTTATAAATGATAGTTTTAAAGCCTACTTTGGTTCCGACGAATTTTTTGCTAGGCTCCACCACATAGAGGAAAACTACTATGAACTGGAGCTTGATAGGGCTACCCTGGCTTTCTATGGCCAGAGGGGAATTTTAAGGCAGATGAGTCCAGTTATTACCCTTGGAGGAATCAAGGTCCTTGATAGCAGGCCACTTCTTGGTAAAAAGAATAAGCTACGCTCTGTAAAGCAGCTTAGGGATAGGGACTTTATTTCCAGACTAAATTACATTGGCTGGAAGTATCCACTGGGCTTTACCATGGAGGATCTGGAAAAAGAGATGGTGCTTAGGGAAGACTTTCTCAAGGAGACTCTGGAAAAACATGGCATAAATTTAGTAGTCCAAGGTAATAGGTACTTTACCAAGTCCTCTCTTATAAGACAGCAGGAAGAGCTGATTGAAAACCTCCAGGAGCTTGTCGAGGATGATCCCATTAAAGAATACTGGGATAAGGAGGTCCTGCGCAGCCGCTTTTATAAAACTATGGATAGGGAAGGTTATGAGAGGATGCTGGTCAAGGCCCAGGAAGAAAAGTCTATTGACCTTGATGGCAGAAAGATTAAACCCCATGGTTTTAAACTACTCCTAAGTCCAGATCAAGAGAAGGCCAAGGCAAAAATCCTAGAGATCTTTACTAAAGATGGCTATGAACTTCCAAGTTTTAATGAAGTTAAATCTAAGCTAAATCCTGAAGAAGGGGCTATTTTGGAGTACTTGATCCAGAAAAGTGATTTAATTTCTATAAATTCTGAGTTTTTTATGGAAAAAGAAATGCTATCTTGTTTAAAAAATGATATAATCAAGCTAGGAAAGGGTAATAAGACTATAGAGATTGCCCAGGTAAGGGATGAACTTGGACTTACTAGAAAGTATATAGTGCCCTATTTGGAATATTTTGATCGGATTGGTGTTACTGAAAGAGTTGATAAAGTGAGAATCTTAACAAAGGAGTATAAGAATGGATAAAATTTTAATTGTCGATGATGAGCCTATCCTACTAAAAGGATTAAAATTTAGTTTAGAGCAAGAAGGTTATGCAATTGATACTGCTGTTGATGGAGAAGAGGCCCTTGAAAAGGCAATTAATAATAAGTATGACCTTGTTGTTCTAGATGTAATGTTACCTAAAATGGATGGTATTGAAGTATGCCGTAGGATTAGGGAAACCAGCATGGTTCCTGTTATTATGCTAACTGCAAAGGGAGATGACGAATCTAAGATTTTAGGTCTTGAGGCTGGGGCAGATGACTACATGGCCAAGCCCTTTAACATCCTGGAGCTTAAGGCAAGAATTAAGGCAGTACTAAGAAGGGTTAAGCCCAAGAACATGGCTTCATCTTCAATTGTTTCCTTTGATAAATTTAGTGTAAACTTCTTTGGAAGAAAGGTCATTTTTGATGATAGAGAAGTTACTTTAACTGCCAAGGAATTTGACCTATTAATTCTTCTGGTTTTAAATGAAGGCACAGTATTTAGTAGAGAAGAGCTTTTAGAGAAAATTTGGGGCTATGAGTACTTTGGCGATGTTAGAACTGTAGACGTCCACGTTAGAAGACTAAGAGAAAAGGTGGAGGCTGATAGTTCCCATCCTGAATTTATTATGACTAAGTGGGGTACAGGCTATTATTTCAAGCAGTGATAGAATGAGCACAAAACTTGGGTGGAGGATTATTTCCACCTATTTTTTACTGCTCTTGATAGGATTATTTTTAATCTATAACATACTTTATAGCTCCCTCCTAGATAGGGAGCTTTTAGCCGTGCAGACTCCTATTATTGAGAGGAGCCAGCAGCTTGCCAAGGATATGGAGGCTTTGGAAAGTTTGGAGGCAAAGGAAGAAGCCTGGAAGAAGGTTATCAAGGAATTTGTTGCTGATAGGGAGACTATCCGCTATCTTGTTTTAGATAGTGATGATACCTTGATTCTTGATAGCTATAACTTTAAAAAGGCCGGAGATCAGCTGCCTCTAGAAATTACTGAAGAGCTACGTATAAATAAAAACTACCAGACTAGGATTTATCAGTCAAGTAGGGGTGAAGAGCTCCTTTATACTGCCTATCCAATATTTAGTGAAAAGAGTGATAAAGTGGCCAGTCTTGTTGCCATTACCAGTATCCAAGGTGTCAGATCGGAGGTCAATGGATTACTTGGTAAGCTAATCCAGTATGGCCTTGTTTTTATCTTCCTTTCTCTTCTTGTTTATTACTGGGTCCTTACGGATATTTTTGCTCCCCTTGATAAGCTGGATGAGGGGGTTGTTGCCATGACAAGAGGAAACTACTCCTACCATATCGATGAGGAGGCCAGTGAGTTTTCCACCATGGTTCGGTCTCTTAATACCTTGGGATCCAGGTTAGCAGATATTGAGGAGCAGCAAAAGGATTTTGTTTCTACTTTGAGCCATGAACTAAAGACCCCCATTGCTTCAATGAAGATTATTACTGACTCGCTAATTATGGCTAAGGATACTGTTAGTGAGGAAGTTTTATATGACTTTTTAGAAGACATTAATAGCGAGAGTGACAGACTTAAGGATATAATTGATGACCTTTTATTTATGGCTTCACTGGAAAGGCAAGATATTTCTTTAAACCTAGATGTAAGGCCCATTACCAAGGCCTTGGAGGAATCTATTAGAATAATGGAGCCTTTAGCTGAACAAAAGTCCATTACAATAAATAAGGATTTTCAAGGCAAGTATTTTGCAGAGTTTGATTATAATAAGATGAAACAGGTCTTTATAAATATTATTGGCAATGCTGTTAAATACAGTGATGAAGGTGGAGAGATTTTTATCAAGGTTTCTGCAGACAAGGACACTATATATTTTGAAATTAGCGACCAAGGAATGGGGATTGCTCCCCAGGATCTGCCCTATATTTTTGATAGACTCTATAGAGTGGATAGGGCTAGGAGTAGAGAAAGGGGAGGCTCAGGACTGGGCCTTCATATAGTCCAGCAGATTGTCCATCTCCATAATGGTCAGGTTTCCATGGACTCAGAGCTTGAAAAAGGCTCCACCGTCCATATTAGTATTCCCAGGGTTTACGAGGTCTAGCTATGAAGAGAAATACTTTTTACTTTTTTATTTTTATGCTGGTGCTACTAGCACTTAATGTCAGCAAATTCTTTTCTAATGATGATAGCTATGCAGCTGAACCCTATGATTTAAGTGTGGAAACCTACTATAGGTACATGGGCTATCCTGTCTATTTTGTAGGCCAGGATAGGTTAGTCGAGGTTAGGGAAAAGACCGATGTACTTTGGAGGGATAAGTACAAGAACATAGTTGCAGTTTATTTAAAGCAGGCAGATCATGAGATCCAAGGCAGGTCTAAGCAGATTCTTGATGTACCCATTAATAAACTTATAGTAAGTGGTAACAAGATTTTTATTTATACGGAGCTTGAAGCCTTTAAAAATGAGAAGTACAACAGGAGTAATTTTTATTACTATGTAATGAGCCTGGTCAATTCCTTGACTGAAGAGGGCAGGGGAAAAACTGTTTACTTTATATTTGATGAGACTGCTAAGGCTCCTGTCCTCTATGGTCTTGATATGAACCAGGGCTTTATGTATGATGAGGACCTGGTTACTGAAAGTCGTTATTATCCCCAAATTTTTGTCAGGCAATTCTTCCTTGATATCTATTCAGGTGATTATAGAGCGGCTTTTAGAAAACTTCCTAAAGAGGCCAGAAACCAGGCTTCACTTAGGGATTTTGATAAGGCCTTTGAGACCTATGCCTTTTATAGGAATAATGAATTCCCATGGGACTTCATCTTTGAAAAAACTAGGGATGGCTATGATATAAAAGTGGTCTTTCCTCCGGGCTCTATCCATGAAGATGAAGACTGGGGACTCAGCATTGTAAATGGCAAGCTAAGCATTGGAAACTACCAGGAACTCATAGAATATTTACCTTAGGTTATAGGCAGCTTTGTATAAGCTGCTTTTTTTAAGATTAAAATACTCTTAAGCCCAGTGTTACTAAGGGTAACACCAGGGTTACTAAAAGTAGCTTGAAAATGCCTTCCTCAGGTGTCAAAATTAGCTTATAAAACTTAGGAGGCTGCTATGGAAATTAGTAAGAGGATAAAAAAATAAGAGAAGAAGAAAAGCTTACCCAGGAGGAAATGGCAAAGATGCTTGGTGTATCAAGAGCTGCTATAGCTAAGTGGGAAACAGATAAGGGCCTACCTGATATATCTAACCTGATTCAGATAAGTGAAGTTTTTAGTATCAGCCTGGATGAATTAATTCTTGGAAATGATAAAGTCAAAAGGAAGGTGGTTTTAGATAGTGAGGCCAAGAAATGGCACTACCTAGTTACTTTATTTCTGCTATCCATTATAGTTTATATAGGTTATTTTGCTTTTATACATCCCATCTTTATGGCAGGCTTTCTTATATCTACCCTTTTTATGCTATATTTTGAAGTTCGGCTTTTTCTAAAATTTAAAATAAGCTAGTCTGGTTAAGTTTATTTGCTTAGTAAAAGGAAAGCTGCAGTCTAATTATCCTAGTCTAGCTAAATTTCATCTAATAAAATTAAAAGCAGATAAGGATTTTGTTGTTTTCTTAGGTTACCATTATAATATATGGCATATAGTGTGGTTAAGGAGTTAAATTAGTCTTATTAGCTTATATTTTACCAAATAAAAAAGCGCTGATTTCTCAACGCTTTATTGTGTAAATGGCGGAAATGGATGGGAATCGAACCCACCTAGGATGCTCCGAACACCCTACGCTGGTTTTGAAGACCAGAAGGGGCACCAGCCCCCTACCATTTCCCTAAAAGAGCTTGGGTTCTTCACCCTTTAGTAGTCTTTTTATGTTGTCCTTGTGCTTAAAAATCACAAAGCCTGCTAATAGTATAGCACCAAAAAATAAATTGTCAAAACCTAAAAAGTAGTAATAAATAAAGGGAAAAGCTAGGGCAACACTAATAGAAGCTAGGCTCATTCTTCTAGTGATTAGTAGGACGATAAGAAGGATTAGGGCAGATACTATTAGTAGCCTTATGTCAAAGGCAAGTATCAGGCCCCCACTGGTAGCAACACCTTTGCCTCCCTTAAAGTTCATAAAGGGTGAGTAGCAGTGGCCAAGAACAGCAGCAAAGCCAGCTAGGATTCCTAGGTTGTCTCCAAAGAAATTGCCAATTAATCTAAAGGCCAAATAGGACTTTAAAATATCAAAGGCAGCGCATATAATAAAGGAGACAAGGCCCAGGTTTCTAAGTACATTTGTAGCACCAAGATTGCCACTGCCATGTTCTCTTAGGTCAATGCCCTTTTGGACCTTTCCTATAATGTAGGCTATAGGGATGGCCCCCAGACTATAGCCAACTAATAAACTAATAAATATCCTCATAGTTACCTCAGGCTGATTGTACACCAGCAGGGGGGCTATTTCAAGAAGAGAAGAAAGGTAAGAGATGAAAGAAAAGCAAGTAATAAGCTCCCCAAAGAGTCCGGTTTATAGAGATCTTAGACAGATTCTCCAGCATCCAATTAAGTCAAATTACGCCCTGGTTGAGGGTTTTAATGCCTATAATCAGCTCCTTGATGATGGCTTGGAAATAGAGGTTTTCTTAGAAGAAGGCCAGGAGCCCATTGAAGGGGCCAGGTACCTATCAAAGCGGCTCTTTAGCAATGTGGCCAGGACTGAGAATTCCCAGGGAATCATATGCAAGGTCACCAAGGTAAAAAGAAATTTTGATGGAGGCCCCATCCTGCTACTTGATAGGGTTCAGGATCCTGGCAATATTGGAACCCTCCTTAGGTCTGCCCAGGCCTTTGGTGTAAACAACATCCTTCTAATAAGGGGGAGCTGCAGTGTATTTAATGACAAGGTCCTAAGAAGCTCCATGGCAGCGGTCTTTAACCTAGCTATTGAGGAGCTGGCAACAAATAATAGGGTGGAGGAGCTTATAGAAGAGGGTTATAAGCTTTTTGTAGCCGATGCAGGAGGCAGGAGCTATAAAGAGATGAAGGGGGAGAAGATGATTCTGGCCCTGGGTAATGAGTCTCAGGGTATTTCTGATGAACTTAGAGCCCTGGCCAGTGGAGTTTACTCTATTCCTATGAAGGGGAGTCAGGAGTCCTTAAATGTGGCAGTGGCAGGTTCTATCTTTATGTGTCATCTCCAAGACATTTAAAAGGTTTACCAGCTGGTTCAAAATGATTAAAGCCCTTGACCTCAAGGGTTTCAAGTGCTAGAATTTATTAGAAATAGCTAGGACGGAACCATAGAGGATGGCCCCCTTAAAGCGAGTAGTGTTGGTGGAAGACTACAGGCAGGGTCCCTTGAATTCATTCCCGAGCATTTTTCTGTAATGGAAAACGCTAGCCCCGTTATAGGCTTCGAGAGGTCCTCTTTATGGGGACTAATTGGGTGGTAACGCGATGACTTCGTCCCAAAGGGGGCGGAGTTTTTTTTTAAGGAGATAAAATGAAGGAAAAATTACTGGAAATTCGAGGGGCCTTCTTTAGTGCCCTGGAAGAAGTACTTACTCCACAAGAGGTGGAGAAACTGAGGATTGAGTATCTTGGTAAGAGTGGAGCTCTTAGAGAGATCCTTAAGCAGATGGGCTCTTTAAGTAAGGAAGAAAGACCCAGGATGGGGGAGCTGGCCAATGAGATGAGAGACTCTATGAGCCAGGCCATAGCTGATAAGCTTGGAGAGCTTGAGCTAAGACTCCTGGATAGGAAGGTGGAAGAGGAGAAGATAGATATAACCCTTCCTGGTGAGAGCCAGCCTATGGGCAGGGTCCATCCAACCACCAAGACCATTAGGGAGCTTATAGATGTCTTTATAAGAATGGGCTTTGTTTTAGAAGAGGGACCTGAGGTGGAAAGTGTCTATAATAACTTTGACGCCCTAAACTCACCCAAGGATCATCCCTCAAGAGGCCTGTCTGATACCTTTTATTTTGACCCATCAACCCTACTTAGGACCCACACTTCACCAGTCCAGATTAGGACTATGAAGAAGATGGAGCCACCGATAAGGATGATAAGTGTTGGTAGGTGCTTTAGAAATGATGAGATTGATGCTACCCACTCTCCCATGTTCTATCAGATGGAGGGCCTGGTGGTAGGTGAGGGCATCAGCATGGCTGACCTTAAAGGAACCCTGGAAGAATTTGTCAGGCAGCTTTTTGGTGAGGATACAAAAAGTGTCTTTAGGCCTCATAACTTCCCCTTTACTGAGCCTTCAGCTGAAGTGGATATCACCTGCTTTAAGTGCCATGGAGAGGGCTGCCGCTTCTGTGGTGGAGTTGGCTTTATTGAAATACTTGGCTGTGGTATGGTCCATCCCAAGGTCCTTGAAGAGTGTGGAATTGATTCGGAAAAATACACAGGCTTTGCCTTTGGCATGGGCCTGGATAGAATAACTATGATGCGCTATGAGATAGATGATATCCGCTATCTATATGACAATGACAAGCGTTTCTTAGACCAGTTTAGGAGGTAGATATGAAGGCTAGTCTTGATTGGTTGGCTACTAGAGTAGACCTGCCAGAGATAGATAAAAAGGAGCTGGCCATGGCTCTTACCATGACCGGCACCAATGTGGAGGAATTTACCTCTTTAACTGATAATAATACAGACCTAGTTATAGGAAAAATCCTAAAAATTGAGAGTCACCCCGATGCTGATAAGCTGGTTGTGACCCAGGTAGATATAGGTACTGAGGTTCTTCAGATTGTAACTGGGGCCCCCAATGTCTTTGAAGGAGCCCTGGTAGTTGTTGCAGGACCAGGTTCTGTGCTTGCTGGAAACTTTGAGATTAAAAAGTCCCAGCTAAGGGGAGTTGAGAGCTCAGGCATGCTCTGTAGCCTAGATGAGCTTGGCTATAGCCAGAGCGTTCTTCCAAAAGGAGCCAGTGAGGGAGTAGTAATCCTAGATGAAGGAGAGGTGGGACAGAGCTTCTTTAAATACTTTGGCCTTGATAAGGGAACTCTAGAAATGGAGATAACCTATAATAGACCAGATTGCCTTAGCATTATGGGTCTAGCTAATGAGCTATCCACCACCTTTGATATTACTTTAAAAGATGAGCTAGCCCAGGACTTCTCAGATTTAGAAAAGGGTAGTCTTTCAATAAAAAGAGCTGAGGGCTGCACCGCCTACTATGGCCTGGAACTTGAAGGTGTTGAAATTAAACCCAGTCCCCTTAGATGGCAGCTAAGGCTAATGGAAATGGGGGTTAGGCCCATCAACAACGTGGTTGATGCTACTAACCTTGCCATGCTCTATAGCGGTAACCCCACCCACGCCTTTGATAGGCGCCAGGTTGAGGGAGGAATTATTGTTGACTCAGCCAAGGAAGATGTTGTTTTTGAAACCCTTGATGGAGTTGAAAGAAAGCTTAAAGAGGGAGACCTGCTTATTAGAGACCATGAAAAGATAATAGGCCTTGCAGGAATTATGGGGGGAGAAAACTCCCAGATCCTTGCAGATAGTAGAGACCTTATAGTAGAGTTTGCCAGCTTTGAAAAGTCATCTATTAGAAAAACTTCCTCAAGATTAAACTTAAGGACCGAGGCCTCCACCAGATTTGAAAAGGAAATAGAGCCTGAAAGAACCCTGCTTGCCATGGCCTTTTTCCTAGACTTTATGGAGGGTAGTTATAAGTCTGTAAAAATAAATGGGGGCCATGATATTACTAATAGAGAGCCTGTGGTTTTAAGACGCTCCAGGGTTGAAACCCTACTTGGTGTAGGTCTTGAGATGGAGGAGCTTGAGTCTATCTTTACCAGGCTAAACTTTAACTATGAAGTAGGTGAGGACTCTGTTAAGGTTTTTCCTCCTGCTCACCGCTCTGATCTGGTTTTAGAGGCAGATCTAATTGAAGAGGTGGCCAGGGTCTATGGTTTTGGTAAGATTCCTTCTAAGCTTCCCTATATCCCTGAGCCCTCTGACCTTACTTTAAGGCAGAAGTTTGAGTGGACAGTTAGGGACCTGCTTTGGGGCCTAGGTTTTGAAGAGATGCTTAACTACTCCTTTGTTTCTCCTAGGAGCGCTGCTTCTATTCATAGGGACACTGAGCATCCTTTAAGGCTGATTAATCCTCTAGGTGAGGAGTTCTCCCAGATGCGCCATAGCCTGCTTATAAGTGCTCTGGATGTGATCCAGCGCAATGAGAATGTAAAAAATGAAAAAGTTAATTTCTTTGAGATAGGTAACGCCTTTGAGATGAGGGGCGAGATTATCCAGTCCCAGATGCTAAGCTTTGCCAGGTATGGCCATGGAGACTTCTTTAGTCTTAAGGGAGCCTTAGAAGAGCTCTTTGAGTCTTTGGGTATTGAAGTGACTTATAAAAGAAGTAGGGAGGCTGTCTACCATGCTGGGCGCTCAGCTGACGTCTATGCTGGGAATATTCTTCTTGGTTCCTTTGGTCAGCTATCTCCCTATGTTGCTAGGGAGAGGGATAGCAAGAAGATTATTTATCTAGGTGAGTTTTCCATGGATAGGCTCTATGAGTTCCATAGCTTTAGGATCCTCCATGAGGCTCCATCAAGATTTCCAGCCCTGCTTAGGGACCTGGCACTTGTAGTGGATAAAAATCTGACTCAGACTCAGATTTATGATAGAATACTAGAAAAGGGCGGTGGACTTTTAAGGGAGGTCAAACTCTTTGACATCTATGAGGGAAGTGAGCTTGGCCAGAATAAGAAGAGCCTTGCCTACCATCTGGTATTTCAAAGTAGTGAGCGCACCTTAAAGGATACTGAAGTAGAAGAGGCTCTGGATGGGATTCTAAGAGGCCTAGAAGAACTTGGTGCACAGCGCCGCTAGGAGGGATTATGAGTAAAAGAGTAACAATGGACATAGATGGTGCTGGAGTAGTAATGGTGACCTCAGCTCCTCAGGAGAGGGTTGATAGGGTTGTCAAGCAGGCCAATGACATGGTTAGCCTAGTTAAGAGCAAAGACAGAAGCCTGTCTTCTAACATGGCCTATAGGTATGCCATGGTCTATCTATCAGACCAGATAGTTGAGCTAAGAGAGGTTCTTGAAAGCTCAGGAGAGGGCCTAAGTGATGGCAGTTCCCTGGAGCTTAAAAAGGAGATTGCAAAACTTAAAGAAGATATCCTGCAGTGGGAAGCTAGGACTGCCCAGCTTCAGGAACTGCTGCTTGAAAAGAACCAGCAGATCCAGGAACTTAAATCCCTTCGCTAGTCCTAGGGAGGATAAATGAACAGTAATGCTGTTAGGGCACTGGAGTTTGACAAGATAAAGTCTGCTCTACTAGAGAGAATGCCCTCAAGAGGAAGTCGTAAATTAATTGAAGACCAGGACTTTGCAGCTAGTCCTGAAGAACTTAGAGATAGACAGGCTGAACTAAGGGAGGCTCTAGGCTATACACTGGCCTATAGCCCCCTTCCTTTTGGTCCCCTTAAAGATATGACCAGGGAGCTGGGTTTTGCTAAAAGGGGAGGGGTTTTAGAGCCTCTGACCCTAATAGAAATAGGGGATAGTCTTAGAACCATTACAAGGATGAAGTACTTTTTGGAAAAGCATTCCGAAAGAAGATCCTCCTTCCCTCTAATCTACAACCAAGGGGCTTTGATATTTGACTTTAGCCACCATGAGGAGATGATTGAGAGGGCCATTGATTATGATGGTTCAGTCAAGTCTTCTGCCTCCAGGACCCTGGCCTCCATTAGGAGGGCTATCCAGTCCAAGGAAGATGAGGTTAGAAGAAGGATTGATGGCTTTTTAAATGATAGGCAAATGGCTACCTATTTGCAGGAAGCTCTTGTTACTATGAGAAATGACCGCTACGTCCTGCCTGTCAGGTCGGAGCACAGAAGAAAAGTTGAAGGCCTAATCCATGATAGGTCGGCCTCTGGCTCTACTCTTTATATCGAGCCCATGGCCCTAGTCAATTTGAATAATGAGCTAAGAGATCTCTTTAATGATGAAAGAGAAGAGATTCAAAAAATCCTAAAGGATATGAGCCAAAGGCTTGGTGAGGATGGATATATTAGTCCTGCCTACCATGCAACTGAAGCCCTTTATAAGGTCTTTGGCCTGGCCAGGTACGCACTGGAAACAGACAGCCACCTTGCAGCATCAGGCCAACAGATTCTTTTAAAGAAGGCCCGCCATCCTCTACTTGATAAAAAAACTGTGGTGCCAATGGAGCTGGACTTTGGTAAGGAGGCCAGGATTCTTATAATTACAGGCCCCAATACCGGTGGAAAGACTGTTGCCCTTAAGACCCTGGGCCTACTTTCACTTATGAACCAGTTTGGTATGGCTATTCCTGCCGATGATGGCTCCCAGCTGCCTTTTTTTGATGACATCTTTGTAGATATAGGTGATGAGCAGTCAATCGAGCAGTCTTTATCAACCTTTTCAAGCCATATGGTCAACCTTATTTCTATTCTTGAAGGGGCTAACAGAAAGAGTCTAGTACTTCTTGATGAGCTGGGGGCTGGCACTGATCCCCAGGAGGGAGCGGCCTTAGCTAGAAGCCTGCTTATTGAGTTTGAAGAAAAAGGTTCCATGGTGTTTGCTACCAGTCACTACTCGGAAATTAAGAACTTTGCCTTTAATAGGCCGGGCTATATGAACGCCTCAGTTGAGTTTGATGCAAAGAGCCTGAGCCCAACCTATAGGCTTCTTATGGGGGTGCCAGGCTCCTCCAATGCCCTTTATATCTCAAAGAGACTAGGCCTACCTGATAGGATAATTGATAGGGCCCGTGAGAGCATGGATGGCCAGGGGATTGCCCTGGAGGAAATTCTTGCTGAACTTGAAGAAAAGCGGATGAGTCAGGAGAGGCTGGAAAAAGAGGCCAGGCTCAGACTTGAAGAGGCGAAAAAACTAGAAAGCAAGTATGAAAACAAGCTCAAAGACCAGGAAGATAGAAGGGAAAGAGAGCTTAATAAGGCCAAGGAAGAGGCAGCCAGGCTCCTTAAAAAAACTCAGGAAGAGGCCAGGGAAATCATGAAGGACCTGAGGGATATGAAGGGAAATGTTGACTTTTCTAAAATGGAAAAAAATGCCCAGAGGCTGGGCAGCCTTAGAGAGGACCTAGGTCCCACTGCTCAGGCTAGAAGGATTGATAGTCCTAAAAAACTTAAGGTGGGTGACAAAATCTTTATTCCCCACCTAGAAGCTAAGGGAGAGGTCTTAACCAGTCCTAATGAAAAAGGGGACTTTCAGGCCCAGGCTGGAATTATGAGGATTAACCTAAATATCTCCCAGGTTGAAAAGAGCCAGGAAGCTAAGAAGAAGATTGATAAACAGGTCAGGAGCTACTCCACTATGGATCTGTCAACTAGTCTTGATCTTAGGGGCATGAACATGGAAGATGCCAGGGTGGAACTTGGAAAGTTTATTGATCAGGCTATGCTTTCTAATCCACCAGAACTTGAGATAATCCATGGTAAGGGTACTGGAGTCTTAAGGGACTTTGTCACTGACTACTTAAAAAAATCTCCCTTTGTAAAGAGCTTTCGCCAGGGAGATCTTCATGAAGGTGGCAGCGGGGTTACCCTGGTCAAGCTTCATTGATTTGGATATTTAATTAGATACTCTTTTATAAGCTCGTCTCTTTCAACGGGCTTATTTTTTTGGTTATAATAGTAGATTTTTGAGAGGTAGTAGTCCTCTGTATACTTATACCTGTAGATTGAAGGAAGGGAGAGGCCAACTACAAGACCTAGAAGAAAAAGTGCTAGGACCTTAGTAGGTTTTTTTATCCTACTTCTATCCATCACAAGATAGATAAGTAGCCCACCTATTAGACCAAAGACATGGCCTGAGAGGTCAATACCAGGAGTTATTACTGAGTAGACCAGGTTTATTGCCAGCATGATAAAAATATCTCTACCAAAGTAGGATTTATATCTCTCCTTATCTAACATATATAGGTAGAGATGAAAGGCTATATATCCATAGATAACCCCCGAGGCTCCCACAGCTATCTTGGGTCCGGTAAGAGAACTGCCCAGGCTAGCAAAGATGCCTATGGCCAGGCTAATAAGGGCAAACCTTTTTGGGCCATAAAAGCTTTCTACAAACCTGCCAAAGATATGGATGGAAAGGCAGTTTAGTAAGAGGTGGCTCCAAGAAGCATGGAGAAACATGGGCATGATTAGGTTTAGTAGCCTGCCATCTGCTAGACTAAAGGCATTGAGGGCCCCAAAGTCTATTAGAGTAGATGTTGAAAGACTGGGGTCCTTCATATATATAAAGACAAAAATTAATACATTTATTGCAATATACACATTAGTAATTTTTATTTTTTTTTCTGCCATCTTGACCTCCTGGGTCTGCTGTGTTACTCTTTGACAAATAGCATAGCATAAAAGATTAAAAGAAGAAATCATAAAAGAAGGGCGACAGCGAATCTGGGAGGGTGGGAGCCAGAGTTTTTCTTGTGGTGGCGCGCTTTTACTAAGGTCTTTAATTTTTGAGTGAGTCTAACTAACTAGAGTGGTACCGCGGTGGCAACATCGTCTCTAGAGTAGGCTTTTTTTATTGGAGGAATAATGGAGAATTTTAAGAAAGAAATTGCTGGGCTTTTAAGCCCCCATCTTGAGATGAGTGAAGAAGAGATTTTTAAAAACCTGGAGCTACCTAAAAGACTAGACCAGGGTGACCTAGCCTTTCCCTGCTTTAGGTTGGCTGCCACTATGAAAAAAAGCCCTGCGCTAATAGCAGATGAGCTGGCAGGAAAGATTGCATCTGAAAAATATGAAGCTAGAAATATTGGTCCCTATCTTAATTTTTTCATTGATAGAAAGATTCTAGCTGAGACCGTTATAAATGACATTTTAGATAAGAAGGTCACCTATGGTTCCAGTGATGAAGGAGAGAATAAACCAGTAATAATTGAGTATTCCTCTGCCAATATTTCTAAGGAGCTCCACTTTGGCCATATAAGGGGGATTATGATTGGTTCTAGCCTCTACAAGATAACTAACTTTCTAGGTTATAAAGGCATAGCCATCAACCACCTTGGAGACTATGGTATAAACTTTGGCAAGATTATTACAGCCTTTATGCACTGGGGAAACAAAGAACATATTGAGGAGGTGGGAGTAAGAGGACTACTTGAACTCTATGTTAAGTTCAACAAAGCCTCAGAAACTGATCCCAAGTACATGGAGGAGGCCAGGCACTGGTTTTATAAACTTGAAGAAGAAAAGGACCCGGAGGCCCTGGAGCTTTGGAAGTGGTTTAAGGATGTTTCCCTTAAGGAGTATAATAGGGTCTATAAGATTATTGGCTGCCACTTTGACTCCTTTGACGGAGAGGCCTTCTACTCTGATATGATGCCTGCTGTTAGACAGGAACTTTTAGACAAGAACCTAATAGTGGTGGATGAGGGGGCGGAAATAATTGACCTAAGTGATGAGAACCTTCCCAATATTATTGTCACCACATCCCAGGGAACAAGTTTATATATAACCAGGGATATAGCTGCTGCCATTTATAGGAAGAACCACTATGACTTTTATAGAAACTGCTACATAGTGGGCTCTGAGCAGAGGCTGCACTTTAACCAACTCAAGGCTATCCTCAAGAAGATGGGTTATGATTGGTACCAGCAGTGTGAGCATATAGACCATGGTCTTGTTATGATGGAGGGGGGTAAGATTTCTTCTAGAGATGGAGATAACATCTTCCTAGAGGATGTTATTAATACCGCCATTGAAAGGACCAGAAATATAATCGAAGAGAAGAATCCAGGCCTTGAGAACAAGGATGAAATAGCTAGACAGGTTGGCCTAGGGGCCCTGGCCTACAGGGAGCTTAGTAATAACAGGGTCAAGGACTACTCCTTTAACTGGGATGAAGCTATAAGCTTTGAGGGTGAAACTGGGCCCTATCTCCAGTATACCAATGTCAGGTGCCACTCCCTGCTTGAAAAAGGGGCCTATGAAGAGGGCGCCTTTGATGGCAGCTACCTAAGAGAGGAATCTTCCAAGGAGCTAGTCTGGGAGCTGGGGCTTTTTCCCTCTAGCATAAGAGCTGCTTTTGAGAAAATGGAGCCTGCCCTCCTATCAAGGTATCTTATGGGACTAGCTAAACTATTTAATAAGTTCTACAGCCAGGTAACCATCCTGACTGAGGATAAAGAGGAGAGGGCTGCAAAACTGGCTTTAGTAAGGGCAGTCAGCCTGACCCTTGAAACCGGTATGGGCCTAATAAATATGGAGGCTCCTAAGAAAATGTAGGACTTTAGGCTGTGGAGACGCAGCCTTTTTTAATTAGAAATTCCAAGTAATTCTTTTGTAAAAATAAAAAAAAGAATCCCCAGGGACTCTTTAGATAAATAGATATAGATTATAATTCTACGTTGATTGCAAGCCCTTCGCTGGCTAGGCCGGGTAGGGGAAAGCCCTTCATGTTTTCTGAAGCCAGATATCTTGCTAGACTTGTCAGGTTACCCTGGAAGATCAGTTTAAACTCTGGCATCACCATAAAGTCAGCTGGCCTTATTAGGCCTGTGGGCTTTGAAAGTTCTATGGCGCTACTCTCAACTAAGACGTGACTTACAAACTGGGAACAAAAATAATGTTTATCCCTGTCAAGAGGGATGTTAAGCCTGCATAGGGCTAGACCCAGAATATTAAATTTATAGGCCTGGGAGTTCTTATACATTCCCTCAGTTATAGCTCTAGCTTCATTATAGACCTGCTCAGGAACTTCTAGTTGGTAGAGGGCGCAGTTTATAAAACCCCTATCCTTATAAAAGCCCATTTCAATTGCCTCAGTTGTCATGCCGGCGGGCAGAGGAGTAGGGGCGTATTTTCTTGAGAAGCTATAAAGGGGAGAGAGCTCTTTATTAAAGGCCATGGAAATATGAGTAAACTCATCCCTTGTGGCCCTTTGTATAGCAGATGATACGATTGTGGTTGGTCTTGTTAATAGGATATATATTTTCATTGGGTACTCCAAATTATTTTTGTTTAAGTTGGTCTAATAATACCTTAATTATCAACAAAAAGCCACCACATTAAATATTTTAGATAATAATCCCTTAATGCCCTATAAAGGCCAAGCTAAATAATCTAGTAATTTATTATCTAACAATAAATACATAAGTATGAATTACTAATATTTTTTATGCTATAATTAATTAACTTAAATAGGCTTACAACTATTAAGTCTTTAGGAGGTTGAGATGGAAGATAAGAAACTAAAAGAAGAAAACCTTGAGGAAGAACTTTACCCAAGCGAAGAAGATACTGTTTGCTCACCGGATTTTTCTGATGGCTGCCTGGATGTAGATACAGGAGATGAAGCCTAGGAAATCTAGAAGGACATGTACCTGTGGCTCTGCTGCAGGTATTTTTTATGAAATAGCCTGCTAGTCATAGGCCACTTCTTCCTTTATAATGGGTATGAGGTTTATATGAAAATACTATTAATAGCCATTAATTCAAGATATGTCCACCCAAATCTTGCCCTGGGTTATCTTTATGAGATAGGAAAAAAGAGGGGCCATAAGGTGGACTTAAAAGAATATACCATCAACATGCAGCCAAGGGATATCCTCCTTGATAGTGATTTTGAGGACTATGACTTGGTGGCTTTTTCTGCCTATATATGGAATGGGGACTATGTAAAAAAACTTGCCACTGAGATGAAGCTAATAAAGCCAGATGCTCTTTATATATGTGGTGGACCAGAGGTCCTAGGCAATATTGCAGACTATGTGGCTATTTTCCATGGAGTAATCATGGGGGAGGGGGAGAGTCCCTTTACTAGCATACTTGATAATCCAGGAGATAGAACTAGGTGGAAAAATGTAAGCTATAAGGGTCTTATAGCTGGGATTAATAAAGAGGAAAGTATTGATTTTTCCTATCCCCATGAGCAGACGCTTGGTAGGAAGATTGTCTACTATGAGGCCCAAAGGGGTTGCCCCTTTTCATGTAGCTACTGCATGAGTGGTGATACGGGGGTCAGGTACAGGCCACTAGATCTTGTAAAACAGGATCTACTAACCCTTATAGATAATGAAATCCCCCTGGTGAAGTTTGTTGATAGGAGTTTTAACATCCACATAGAAAAGGCCATTGAGATTGTGGAGTTTATAAAGATTCTTGATAGGGGTAAGACCTCCTTTCATATGGAGCTTTCTCCCAGTATCCTGCCCCAGAAGTTTATTGATAGCCTGGCCTCGGCAAGGGAGGGTCTTTTCCAGGTGGAGATAGGAATCCAGTCCACCGATGACAGTGTTAATAAAAAGGTCTATAGAAGGATCTTTTATGATGACTTTAAAGATAATCTAAAGAGTTTTATTGAGGTTTTTCCTGGTCATGTCCACTTAGACCTTATATCGGGCCTTCCTGGCTCAACCTTTGAAAATATCAGGACTTCTTATATAGAGCTTGAAAAACTTGGATCTGACTATATCCAGCTGGGTTTTTTAAAGCTTATGCCTGGAACCAGGCTTTATGAAGAAAGAAAGAAAAGAAAGATCCTAGCTTCTAGCTTTGCCCCTTATGAAGTTTTAGAGACGGGGGACCTTAGTTTTTCAGAGCTTAAACTACTAAAGACAATTGAAAAAATGATGGATCTTTATCCTAGAGAGGAAATCCCCATGACCATGGCCTACCTGACCAGGGACAGAGCCAGTTTTGATGTCTACTGGAGGCTGGCGGAAAAATTTCCTAAGGACAAGTTAAATACCAGTCTTTCTTTAGAGACAAGGCTAGAGATTCTGGGTAAGATAAGTAATGAACTAGTTAGGGAAACTCTGGAACTTGACTATGCTAGAAAAAGAAGAAACCGGAGATTTATATTCTTTTCAGGTAGGAAGGGTCCAGGAGGCGACTATATCGATAGCTACTATGATGGTGAAGAACTGAGACTTGAAATGACCCGCTACAGGATTGATTATGAAAACCAGGTCCTAGTAAGGGAGGATATCAGTGTTTAATAGGATATATATTTTTCACAATAGAGTAAAGAAGAGCATTGCTGTAAAAAACCAGGTTATGGCCCTTTTAAGAAGGGAGGGTTTTATCCTTACCAAAGTTAACCCTGATATAATTGTGGTTATTGGGGGAGACGGTACCATGCTCTCAGCCATTAGGACCATGGAGGAGAAGAACCTGCCCTTTTTAGGGGTTAATACAGGAAGTCTGGGTTTTCTCCCTGGCCTCCTACCCGATGAGATCCACCTGCTGCCTGAACTCCTTAGGCGCGAAGAGCAGGTTATGGACGTTTTTCCCCTGCTGGAGGTGGTTTCCACCACCATTAGTGGAAAGAAGTTTACCAACTATGTTTTTAATGAGGCGGTTATTAAGCACTACCACCCTAAAATGCTAGAAGCCCTTGTCTATATCGATGGTAAGCCCTTTAATTACTTTACGGGTGATGGGCTGATTTTTTCTACTCCAGTAGGGACTACTGGCTATGCTATCTGGGCGGGAGGCTCAGCTATACACTGGGACCAGCCCTGCTACCAGATAACCCCCCTCCAGCCCAATGACAATAGGATAAATAGACCTTTAAAGAACTCCATGATAATTCCTGCTGATTCAAAGATTACCCTTAAGGTTGTCAAGGCCAAGTTCCGCTCTGCATCAGTGGCCTGTGATGGACTTATGGTGTCTAAGGAGTATATCGAGGAGCTTAGCATTACTACTTCTAATAAAAAGGTAAGGATTATGAGGGCCAGGGAGCAGTCCTATTTTGAGCTTTATAGAAATAAGATTATAGATAAGCAGGTTTCAAGGTATTTGGAGGTAACAGATGAAGAGCTTGGCTAGTGTGCTTGAAGAGCTTTCTTTTTTAGAACTAAATAAGGACCTTTCCTTTGGGGAAATTTCCCTGCCTAAGGGCCTAAATATACCCATTTATACCAAGGTTCTTGAGGACAAGGTCTTAAAAGGAGAATTTGACTACTCAACCAAGGATGTTTTAGAGGGGGTTCTCAGTCTTTATGGGGCTGACCCTGACTTTAAAGATAGACTGGTTTTTAAGGACTTTGTAGCAAAGCTCCAGCCCCTGCTACCTTTTTTATATCAGGAAAAGGATGCCTTTAAGGCCCTTGTTATGGCGCTTGGCCTGATTAACCTTGAACTTACTGAGGAGGGGACCTATCTTCTGGCTGTGGAGAAGGCCAATGAGCTAATTAAAGAAGGCCAGGATTATAGTGAACTGGCTAGGGCCCTACTGGACCTTGAAGTAGAAAGCTGGCCTGTTTTTTATCATAGAGGCTTCTTTCTTTATAATGATGGTGATTACACCCAGGCCATGGACCAGTGGCAAAGGGCTCTGGATTATGAGCTGGCAGATGACTTAAGAGATGAGATCCACTCCATGATGGCCCAGGCCGATAGGAGAAAGTTTTTTACTAAGGGCAAAGACTTGCTTTTTAAAGAGAGGTTTCTAGAAGCCAGGGAGGCCTTTGCAACCATCCTAGAGGATTTTCCCCACTGGTATGAGCTCCACTTCTACTATGGCCTTAGCCTGAGGTTTTTAGAGGAGTATAGGGAGGCCCTGAGTGTCTTTTTAAACCTGCTCCAGTTAAAGGGGGATGATGTCTATCTCTATAATGAGATTGGTGTTTGCTATCTTTTCTTAGAAGAATATCAGGAAGCTATCTCTATAATTAAAAGGGGTCTAGCTCTGGCAGATAACCCCGACCTAAGACTTAACCTAGCTATAGGAATTTTCCACTCAGGTGATAGGCTGGGTGCTCTAGAGGAACTGGAGAAGGCTAGTAAGCTGGCTCCAGATGATCCTCTTATCCACCAGTGGCTCCACCACATAGGTGGAGACTCCTGTACTGGCTGAGGACTGTAGCGGGTTCAGGAAGGGCCCAAAGGATAGAGAAAAAGCCAATAAAAAGCAATAAAAAACCTGAAAATAAACTAAAAAAATCTTTCTGAGAATTTGATAAAAACTTCTTGACAGCCCCTAATAAGGATGGTAGTATAAAAGAGCTGTTACGGCGGCGTAGCTTAGTTGGTGAGAGCGTTCGGTTCATACCCGAAAGGTCAGTGGTTCGACTCCACTCGCCGCTACCATAATAATAACCCAGTTCATCTGGGTTATTTTTTTGCATAGATTCCTTATACTTATAAAGCGACACCTTTTGATGTGATATTTCCTTTTTTATGCTAGTATAGATATGAAGGTAAAGTGGTAAAGAAAGAAGGTTATTATGAAAAGGTTTTTTATAGCAGCTTTTTTACTCTTAACCCTACTAGTGGCAGGATGTAAGGTGGAAAATAAAAAGATCCTGGTCTTTGAACATGGCGAGGTAGGGCCTAAAACCTGGCTTAGCCTGGAGGTCCAGGGAAACAGGATCTTAAACCGAGTCTACCTTACAAAAGGCAGCTACTCAGACCTAGGAGTTGGTGACAAAAACGAGGCTGAGGCTTTATACTCAGTTCCTCCCGCTGGCCTTAAGGATATAAAGGGCTTTGAGCTTAGTTATGACTTTACAGAAGAAGGTTTTGTAAGAGAACTTGTAATCGACCACACTACAATCAGCCCCGATGATTTAAATCTAATAGTAGACCGTGTAGGTGTTTGGTATGGGGATAATGTAGATCTTCCAAACCTAATAATGAAGCTTGAGCAAGTTGGATTTGTAAGACTGGAATAAAGAGCTTGCCTAAAGGGTAGGTTCTAGTAGAATAATAGCAAAGATTTTCTAGGATTTGAATTTATTATATGATAGAATTGGACTGTTAGATTAAAAGAACAAGAGAGATAGAGGTAAAAATGAAAAAGCACTTATTACTAGTTATTTTGGTTCTAGCCCTAGTCCTATCAGCCTGTGGAGCTAAGATCAAATCCTATGTCTATGAGATTGAGGAAGAGGGCATTAAGCTTATCCTTACGTTGGAAGCCCAGGATGACAAGGTACTTAAGCAGTCCAATAAAGGCATAGTTGATTTTTTTGTCCTTGATCTAGAAAGTAGAGAAGAAGCTGAAGCGCTTTATGGGAGCATCAGTGAGCAGCTTAGCGGTATTGAAGGGCTGGATTTCACCCTTGAATTTACAGATGAGTCCATCATAGAAAATCTTGTTATAGACTTTAGTAAGATTAGTCCTGAGGACTTAAAGGACATTGTTAATAACATGGATGATTGGGATGGGGGGGATGTCAGCCTTGAAGCGCTTGGTAAGAGCCTTGAGGAGGCTGGTTACACTCTCGTTGAATAGAGGCTGCTTAGGCAGTCTTTTTTTGAGGTAAATATGACTCACTATATGAAACTTAATGAAGAGCAGTTAAAAAAATAAAAGCAGGTTCTAAAAGAGTAGAGCTTAGGCTTAATGATGAAAAAAGAAGAAAACTAAGGCGGGGCCACAGGATTACCTTTAAGGCCCTAACTAGTGGCAGTGAGCTTAGTGTTGAGGTTCTTAGTCTAAGAGCTTACAGGGACTTTAGAGAGCTCTATGAGGACTATGGTGCCCAGGCGCTTGGTTATGACATGGGTCAGGATAAAGATCCAAGGGATATGCTGGAGATCTATTCCCAGAAAGATATAGAAAAATACGGAGCCCTGGCAATTGAAATCAGACTCCTATAAGTATCTTGTTATTTATGGGACTTTTTAGTTATAATAGTAAGAGAAGTGAAGGAGGTGCCATGAAAAAATCAATACTTATACTTATTCTTATAAGCCTTTTACTTACTTCCTCCTGTTCCTTTGTAAAAAAGCAGTCCTTGGTCTTGGAAGAACCTGGAGTCTTTATAGATGTGGTTATCCAGTACAAGGGAGGGCAGAAGGTAAATGAGCTTTTTCAAAAGGTTACCTGGTACGATATCTTAGAAGTCGATACCTTAGAGGAGGCAGAGCTAGATATAGCTCCTAGCAGGGAGGCCCTAAAAGGGCTTGATGGCATTGAGTATAGCCTGGTCTTTGAAGACAGGTCCTATACTGAAAAAATTGCCATTAGCTATGAGTGGGTCAGTAAAGAAGATCTAATGCTTTTAAGCTCTATAGTTCCCTATGGTCAGGACCTGGAAATTTCAGATTACAAGAAGGCCCTAGAGGTCCTAGAGAGCCAGGGCTTTACAAAGAGGGCCTGACAGAAGTAGCGCTTATAGTTATAAGCATAGGCCCATATGAGGCACATAGAAGAAAGTAGTAAAAAACAAAAACAAAAAATAAAGAAAAAACAGAAAAAGAAAAAGAAAAAGATAAAAAAAGAAAAAGATAAAATGAAAGGTCTGGAATTTCCAGACCTTTTACCTTAGAAGTCATGGCTGCCAAAGCCACCTGAGTTGTAGTCATCATAGGCCTGCCTAAGCTCCTCTTCAGTGTTCATAACAAAGGGACCTCCAGCTATGACTGGTTCATTTAAAGGTTCTCCGCTTAAAACAAAAACCTGGGAGCTAGGAGCTTTTCCTTCAAGAGTAAAGCTGCCTTTTTCATTTTTCATAAGAGCAAAATCTCCATTATCTAGTAGATCATCATTTAAGCTGACCTGGCCTTCTATTACCAATAGGGCAAGATTGTGGTGGGCAGGTTCTTCAAGACTTAAAGTAGCCCCACTATCTAGTTCTACCTTATAGATGTTCATAGGGGAGAAGGTTTTGGCCGGCCCCTTTTCTCCCAGTACAATACCAGCATAAATAAGGATCTGGCCCCCTAAAAAGGGGCGTTTTGTCACCTCTTCTTTTGTTATAGGCTGGTACCTAGGCTCTGTCATCTTGTCCTTGGCAGGTAGGTTGACCCAGAGCTGAATCATATGAAAAATCCTATCTTCTTTAGCATAGTCAGCCTCATGGTACTCCTTATGAAGAATGCCAGCGCCAGCGCTCATCCACTGCAGGTCTCCTGGCCCTATGACTCCCTGATTGCCCTGGTTGTCATGGTGGGCTACCTTGCCTTCAAAGGCAAAGGTTACTGTCTCAAATCCCCTATGGGGATGGGGACCTACACCAACTAGGGACTGGGTTCCTTTGAAAAGGACCCTGGCATTATAGTCTAGCAGGATAAAGGGTGAGATTCTATCAAAAAAGTGGGCTGGTCTTCTTCTTGGAAAGTACTGACTAACCCTAAAGCCATTTCCTACCCAGTGGGCAGCTGGCTGCTTTATAATTTCTTCAACATGTCTTATCATCTTGACCTCCTTGTCTAATTAGAAGGATTTATACCCAGAGAAGATTTGATTAATTTTTAAAGTACTTATCAAGTACAAATAGGGAGATGTTACTGGAGTTGTGGGTGATTCTTTCTAGGTTAGATATGACATCTAGGTGGTTCTACCTGTTTTCCATTTCCTTCTTGTTAACTGCTTATAGGACCTGGCCTCCTAAAAGGGATCTTTTGTCACTCCTTTTTTACAATAGGCTGCTACCTAGGCTCTTTAGAGTATCTTTGCAAAAAGATAGTGAAAATCCATATTGTGTAAAGAAATTATTGATAAACAATAATTTTTCCAGTAGAATATTATTGCAAAACAATAATTGAGGTGATTAATATGTTTGAAACCATAATTACATTTCCCTTTGTACAAATAGCAAATGGTCTGCGTTATCTGTCTCTTTTAAGCGGCCTTGGGAACATCTTTGCAATTATCTTGTATACTGCATTTTGCCTGCTTCCTATGATCCTTTTTGTCATACAGTGGGCAAAACACAGGCTCAGCTACACCGATGCTATATTGCCACTTACTACAATTTTACTGTTTATCGCAATGTATCAGCTAATTAACCCTGCACTGTTAAACACAGTGATTGTAACAAAGGCACTTCCGAGCATCACAATTTATTCTTTAATTTGCACTTACTTAATCCTAAAGCTGATTCAATTATTTCAAGGAAAAAGCATTGAAAAACTTTGCCAATACCTAAGCATACTACTTTGGGTGGTAAATATTTTGCTTGCCTATAGTGCCATATTCTCCGCTACCGTTACCTTTACCCAGTCTATCCAAGCACTGCGCTTGGCAAACAGCGGGAATGATGGTGGACTTGGACTGACCTATTTATTCCTATTTCTTGGAATGATTGTAGAGATAATTCAAGTGATAGCAACTATTGTTGTTGTGCTTTTTTCCATTGGCCTTGTGAGACATTTTGGTAGAGATCTATATTCTGAAGAAGCCCTAATGTCTGCCAATAAATTATCCTATATTTGTAAAATATCTCTTATTGTGACTGTTTTAAGCACAATGGTATTTAACCTTTTGCAATACGCTTTTGCCTCACAGCTTCGTAAAATTAGCAGCAATATCAATATTCCCATACTCTCGCTTGTCTTTGTGTTAGCAGTGCTTGTTTTCTCTCAAATTATAAGCACAGGCAAAGCGCTTAAAGACGATAACGACAGTATTATATGAGGTATTTTTATGGCAATTCAAATTCTCCTTGAAGAAATACTTAAAAGAAAAAATATGACATCAAAGGAACTGTGCCGGTTAATTGATATTACCGAAGCAAACCTTTCCATATTGCGTAGTGGAAAGGCAAAGGGTGTTCGCTTTAGTACAATTAATAAAATTTGTTACTATCTTGAATGTGATGTGGGCGACATATTAAAATTCGATGGAGTTTTGGAGGTTAAAAGCGATGAAGAATAAAGTACTTTGTATGTTAGTAACACTTCTCATAGTGCTAACTTTTAGTGGTTGCCAACTTGCATATGAGGAATTAGCTCAGACAAAAGAGAGCGACAAGCTAATCGGTGTGTTTGTCACATATGAGCATTTAGACTTATTTGATATGGAAAACTATTTAAATGACAACATAAGCAAATTTTCTAAAGGTGGCAATATGGTGATAAATGGCGCCGATGACAAATATAACAATCGCCTCTATGCCACATTGGTGGAAGAAGAATTAACTGCTGTGGAAAGTGGTGAAAAACAGAGCATGTTCAGTTATGTTTTTGAGGGTTTAGACGGCATTTCAATGTTTGCATCTACAATAACCGATCCTATTACAGGGGATAGTTATTCTTCAACTAGTTCAGATAATGGAATTTCCGATTCTAAATATCATTTAAAAAGTGGAGATAGTGAAGAGGAAATAGAACTCGAGGGAACTATATATGTGGCATCGGGAGAGATATCTAATGCATTCTATATAAACCCTGTCTATCAAAGTGGTGATGGCAAGGTGTATTTACAAAGTGGTCAAGGCTTTATGGTAAGTGGTGATAATAATGAGAGTGGTGTTTATACCCACACCATGGTGGATTCTACAAGTAGAACTGAAAACAAAAAAACCACCCAATATACTGCAAGTATAAAACTATCTTTTGCAACAATAAACCCAACTGAGAAAGTGGTAATCTATCAGATTGATAGTAAAAACAATACTATATCAAATAATGAATATCTACCTAGTAGTGTTCCCCAAGAAATAATGCCCGAAAAATCCTGTGAATATTTCATCGTAGAAAGCCATAAAAAAGCATTGAGGGGTGAAAGACAAGTTGATAGACAGTTGTTTTCTAAAAATGATGATGAAATTTATTATTTTGTAAAAGCTAATAATGGAGTTATAAACAAGAGCTATTCTACAATTAATGGAGTTATAAACAAGAGCTATTCTACAATCCTATGGGAAGAAAATAGCAAGAAGACCTATACTTTAAACAGTTTTTTTGAGCCACTGCGCTATTGAAAATAATGTAGTGGCTCAAACTATTCTTAGATCCCCAAAATAATTATCGTGACCTTCTTGTCTAAGTAGAGGCTTTATACCTTGAAAAATCTGATTAGTTTTTCGAGTACTTATCAAGGACAAATAGGGAGATGTTACTGGAGTGGTCGGAGATCCTTTCTAGGTTAGATATAACATCTAGATAGATCAGGCCAGACTCTGTTGTGCATAGGCCCTGGTTTAACCTTTCTATGTGGTTCTTCCTGTTTCCCATTTCCTTCTTGTCAACTTCTTCTTCTAGGACCTGGACCCTACTAGCCATCTTGATGTCACCTAGCTTGTAGGCCTCCATGGCAAGGGTAAAGGTTTCCTTTACAAGTTCAAACATCTCTTCTAGCTCCTGGGCAGCCAGGGCAGAGAAGTCCAGGGACTTTTCGTACTTTTCCTGGGCCAGTTCTGTTATGTTCTCTACGTGGTCTCCAACCCTTTCAATATCTCCTATCATAAAGAGCATGGTATTGACCTCTTCATGCTGTAGGACAGATAGGGAGGTCTTTGAGAGGAGGACCAGGTAGTCGGTGATTTCCTTTTGGGTCTGGTTAATCCTTTGCTCCATGGCTAGGATTTCTTCAACCTTATTTATCTTTTCATTTAGGAGGACCTCTTTACTGGCTTCAAGGTTCTTAAAGACCAGCTCAGCCATTACTTCTATCTCCTTACCACCCTGGACTAGGGCTATGGAAGGAGTTTCAAGGATCCTCTTATCTAAGTGGATAGCTACAGTTGCTTCTTCCTCTTCGCCTTCAGGAATAACAAATTCAGCTGCCTTAATTATTAGTGAGATAAAGGGAAAGAGGATAATGGTATTAACTATGTTAAAGATGGTGTGGGCATTGGCAATCTGCCTAACAACATTTCCAGGACTCATTCTTATAACTAAGGCTTCTATCGGATATCTTAATAGAGTCATAAAGATAAGGGTTCCTACTACCTTCATAAAGAAGTGGACAAAGGCCGCCCTTTTAGCAGCTTTATTAGTTCCTATACTTGAAAGGATGGCTGTTGTTGTAGTACCAATGTTTTCGCCAAAAAGAATTGGGAAGGCCAGGTTCATAGAAACTAGACCTTGGCCAGCCAGGGCCTGTAGGAGGCCTACAGAGGCCGAGGAGGACTGAACTACAGTTGTAAGGATAAATCCTGCCAGCATACCCATAACTGGGTTATTTAGCTTAGTAAGCACATCTATAAAGGCAGGGTTTTCTGCGAAAGGACTAAGGCCGCTGCCCATCATATCCATACCTATAAAAAGTATACCAAAGCCTATTAGGATTTCTGCATAGGTCTTGGTCTTGGTGTTTTTAACGACAATCCAGATAGCAACACCCAGGGCTACTGCTAGGGGAGCATAATCTGTAAGGCTAAAGGCAATCAACTGGGAGGTTATGGTGGTACCTATGTTGGCCCCCATGATTACTCCAACAGCCTGGCCTAGATTCATAATTCCAGCATTTACAAAACCTACCACCATAACCGTGGTGGCAGAGGAGCTCTGGATAATCATGGTGACTAGGGTTCCTACAAGAACACCCTTTAGTCTATTTGAGGTAAGGGCCTCCATAATCCTTTTCATCCTAGAGCCGGCGGCTTTTTCCAGGCCTGAGCCCATCATGGTCATGCCATATAGGAAAAGTCCTAGTCCGCCTAAAACAGGTAAGGCTAAGTTCATTAATTTCCTCCGTATTTTTGAAATTTTCCTCTACATTCTACCATAGGCCCTAGACCCTTGTATATGCAAAATCTTTAGAATCTACCTGATTATTGGTTTTTTTTAAATAAGCCTAATATTTTTACTATCTATAATTGGTTATAGTGTCAAAAGCTACATCCGTAAAGTGAAGGATGGCATAAAAAGTCTTTAGT
>LFRM01326857.1_pt1 | contig 32335 bp, 25 predicted proteins | sample 618341 | NCBI WGS metagenome assembly LFRM01 (sample SAMN03654438, study PRJNA283298) | anaerobic digester metagenome | isolation source: pool of bioreactors CSTR01a, CSTR02a, and CSTR03a thermophilic anaerobic... | place: Denmark: Kgs. Lyngby | collected 2014-05-21 | reverse complement strand
GGATCCTTGGAATATCATCAGCAACAGATTTTTTAATTCCTTCATCTATAATTTTCTTCTCTAAATCTGATATGGTAGAAAGTGAAACATCATTGAAATATTTATTAAAATCTTTTATAATTTTTTTCATATCTTCATTATGGTGAATTCTTAATATAATATTTCTAAGCATTTTTTCCTTATCAATTTGGTATTCATAAGTTCCCAAAGCTTTACCTTCTGCATCTGCCATATTAATTTTCTTTCCCTCCTTATATTTCTATCAGATGAAATACTAGACTTATAACTATAGCTTCTCTTACTATCATTATCCATAAAATATATTAAATTGTAATTGATTTTCTTTAAATAATATATTAAGCCTTAAAAGAAAAAAAGTTATTATAAGAGATTTGAGTCCCTTATAATAACTTTTAGAAAATATAACTTTATATTTATAATATTCTTTTTTCACCTTCAAGATCTCTAATTGTCTTAACATCTTGGGTAACTTCTAAAGTTCCCATATATTTACCATTTTCATCTCTAATTGCAAAGTATGTTATATAAACAAACATTCCTTTTAAATCAATCCAGAAACTTTCCTGATCTTTTTTACCAGACTTAAAATCATTTAAGATAAGGCTTACTGTATCTACACTTTTTGGTGGATGACAATTTTCTACATTCCTACCAATAACAGATTTAGTTCTTGGGAAGATCTTTTTTTCAGGAGCATTAAAATATTTAACTGTATCTTTATCATCTATAAATGTAATATCTATAGGGAGGCTATTTAATATAGTTTCAAGTTCTTTAGGAGATAAAAATCCTATATCAAATTTTATATTAGATGTATCCTCTTCTTCATCTTTTGATTTATTTTCAAGAAAAGCTATTCTCTTAGGTTGCCATTTTCCTTTTGGTGAAACTAGGCAGTATCCTATTTCATCACTATCTTCCATAATTTTAATAAAATCATCTTCAGTAAACCTATCTAAGATTAAAGGAATCATTATTTCTTCTTCTTTTGTTATCATATCTCTAATTTCACTGAAAAGATTTTCTGATCTTTCTTTAAGACCATCTTTTTCATCATTAGTCACAGATTCTTTAAAAGATTTAAGCATTTCTCTAATTTCATCGTCAACACCCCACATTACTTTTGGTGGCGCAGTTATCCCATATTTTTCCATGAATGGGAAAATAACATTTTCTTTTCTCATATAATGTTTATCTATATCAAATAGTAGATTTGTATTTACTAAAAGATTAATCTTGTCTTTTTCATCTTCTGAATTTAAATATACTTCTAATAAATCTTCTATTTCACTTACTAGGTTAGCAATAGCATAATTTTCTTCTCTTATAACTTTTATTGGATGTCCAATGCTTTCTTCTTCTCTATTTGTAGAATAAACTTTTTCAATTGAACCTTCAAAAAGTGAGGCGTGAATGCTGCAAAGTTTTTGAACTTCCTCTACTTCCATTCCTTCTTCTATAAGATTTCTCTCCATCTCTGCTATTTCAAAAGAAGATACATTGGAAAAATGTTTTTTAAAGTCTTCTTTTACAGAGTCAAGATCTTCTCCTTCATGAATTCTCATGATAAGACTTTTAAGCATTTTCTCCCTTTTAATTTGATTTATGTCTTTTTCTTTATTTTTATTATTGAAATTACTCATAATATTCCTCCTGTAATCTTTTATATTTAAAGTATATCTTAGTATTAACCTAAATAACATGATCCAAGTCAATATTTCTTATTTTGTTTTTATATTATAGGCTAAGACAATACTTTAGATTTATTAATTTTATCATACAGAAAACTATACTAAGATTAAATTTAAGCGCAAAAAAAGATATACCAAATTAACTTGATATATCTTATGGTGATTCACCGGGGGATCGAACCCCGGACAACATGATTAAAAGTCATGTGCTCTACCAACTGAGCTAGTGAACCATATTAAATTTTTTAAAGAACCTTTATGGTACCCCATAAGAGATTCGAACTCCTGACCTTTGGTTTCGAAGACCACTACTCTATCCAACTGAGCTAATGGGGCTTATTAAATAACCCTTATAAATAATAAAAGTCTTCTTTTATATAATGGAGCGGGTGAAGGGGATCGAACCCTCACAACCAGCTTGGAAGGCTGGAATTCTACCATTGAACTACACCCGCATATTATATGGAGCGGAAGACGAGATTCGAACTCGCGACATTCACCTTGGCAAGGTGACACTCTACCACTGAGCTACTCCCGCTCGAATAATTAAAATTTGGTGCAGATGAAGGGAGTCGAACCCCCAAGCCGTAAGGCACTAGATCCTAAGTCTAGCGCGTCTGCCAATTCCGCCACATCTGCATATTATATATTAAATTAAATAAAATTATTAAAAATGGCTGGGATAGCTGGATTCGAACCAACGAATACCAGAGTCAAAGTCTGGTGCCTTACCGCTTGGCGATATCCCAACAATGGGGTGGACGATGGGACTCGAACCCACGACAACCAGAACCACAATCTGGCGCTCTACCACTGAACTACGCCCACCATATATTGGTGCGTCTTAAGAGATTCGAACTCCTGGCCTACGCCTTAGAAGGGCGTTGCTCTATCCAGCTGAGCTAAAGACGCATAGTATATTTTTAATAACTTTATTTAATTGGAGCGGAAGACGAGGCTCGAACTCGCGACATTCACCTTGGCAAGGTGACACTCTACCACTGAGCTACTCCCGCAAAATATTTTTTAATGGTCGGGGTGACAGGACTTGAACCTGCGACCTCATGCTCCCAAAGCACGCGCGCTACCATCTGCGCCACACCCCGAAATATTTCTTTTTATATAATGGAGCGGGTGAAGGGGATCGAACCCTCACAACCAGCTTGGAAGGCTGGAATTCTACCATTGAACTACACCCGCATTTTTGGTGATTCACCGGGGGATCGAACCCCGGACAACATGATTAAAAGTCATGTGCTCTACCAACTGAGCTAGTGAACCATAATTAATTAAATTTACTTTTGGCTGGGATAGCTGGATTCGAACCAACGAATGCCAGAGTCAGAGTCTGGTGCCTTACCGCTTGGCGATATCCCACTGATATAGGATAATATAACTATCACAGTTAAATAAATGGTGCGTCTTAAGAGATTCGAACTCCTGGCCTACGCCTTAGAAGGGCGTTGCTCTATCCAGCTGAGCTAAAGACGCATATACATAAAACTGCATAGCGACTTTTAAATGGTCGGGGTGACAGGGATTGAACCTGCGACCTCATGCTCCCAAAGCACGCGCGCTCCCATCTGCGCCACACCCCGCTAAGTAAAAATTTTACTTGCTTGCTGACTTATGACGACAAGATATATGTTATACCAAATCACTTTTTAAGTCAAGCTTTATTTGTAATTACTTTTAAATTCCTTTAGATTTTTTAAAAAGTAATTTAAAGCTCTCTGCAAATAAAAAACCCTTCTAAATTTCTTTAAACTTAAGTTGAATAAACAAATTTAAAAAGTTAACGAAATATGGCCTAATTAGAATTATATACTATTTGCCAACATTTTTAAAGGCTAAATTGCAAAAACTTCTATTTTTTTAAAACTATTCTCTATATTCCCTTTAAATTCACTAAATTATATATTTTTTTAGCTTTGCTATTCAATGAGTTTAGATAGTTAACAAAGCTCATAAATCTTTTTACTACAATTATTTATATATAAATTAATCTAGTTTTTATCTTGGTATTTTCTATCTCTATAAGTCCTATACTTCTTTTTTGACCGCCCCTAGGAAAAGCAGCACTCCCTGGGTTAAATATCTTTATCCCTTCTTTTTTATCTTCATTTGCTATATGAGTATGTCCATAAAGAGCTATCTTACAATCATTTTCTTTAGCATCTCTTACAAGGTTGCTGTAAGCTCTTTTAACATCATGCAAATGACCATGAGATGCAAATATAGATATATCTCCCGCCTCTACTACAATGCTATTAGGCACCTCTGGCCTATAGTCGCAGTTACCTGGCACTTTATATATTTCTCTTTCCAAAATATACTCTAAATGCTCTGCATCTATATAATTATCTCCAAGATGTATTATAATATCGGGATTTTCCTTTTCTATAAGCTTTGCTACTTTAACAATATATTTAGTATAATCATGTGTATCTGAAACAACTATTACCCTAATCATAGCCTAACTCTCTTTAAACTTGATTAAAAGTTTCTCTAAAGCTCTGCCTCTATGGGATATAGAGTTCTTTTCAAAGCCCTTTGCCTCTGCAAATGTTTTATCAAGATCAAAGCTATAAAAAAGTGGATCATAACCAAAACCTTCAAGCCCACTTTCTTTTAAAATAATTCTTCCCTTAGCTTCACCTGTTACTCTAATTTCCTTATCAAGACCAAGAAGAACCATTGCTGTGATAAACTTAGCATTTCTATTTTCTAAAGGCACACCTTCAAGTTCTTTTAAAAGTTTTTCATTATTTTTCTTATAATCATGGTCAAAACCTGAATACCTAGCAGACAAAACACCAGGTGCACCATTTAAATAATCTACTGAAAGCCCTGTATCATCTGCTAATACATATGTATTTTTCTTATCTTCTTTATCTAAAGAATTAAATATTTCTATAGCTTTTTTATAAGCATTAGCCATAAATGTATCCTTATCCTCATCTACATCTATATCTATCCCAGCGTCTTTCAAAGATATAAATTCATATTCTAAAGGACTTAATATTTCACTTATTTCTTTAATTTTATCTTCGTTATTGCTTGCAATTAAAATTCTCATTCTTTACCTACCTTTAATTAAAAACTTGAAATCTTTTTATTTGTAAAGCTTGTATATTTCATCTCTAAGAGGTGGATCAATACTTAATTTTATATCATCTTGTATCATAAAAGCGCCTTTTTCTTTTATTTCACCTATGACAGTTCCTTTAATATTATTATCCTTTAAGATTTTTATAGCTTTCTCTGCATTTTCTTCTTTAACAGTTATAATCATGCTCCCTGATGATATAAACCTTAAAGGATCAATATTAAAATGTTCAGAAAGCTTAAGAGTAGTTTCTCTTATAGGGATTTTTTCAAACTTGATTAAAAATCCATTTCCAGAGGCCTCTTTTACTTCCCAAAGAGCTCCAAGAATTCCACCTTCTGTTATATCATGCATAGATGTAGCCATACCCTTAAGAAGTGTTCCTTCTTTTAATACACTTATTTCTTCTCCAAATGAAGCTCCATATTCTAGTTCTTTTAAGTTAAGAACATTTAAGGATTCTTCCTTAAAGTCTTTGCAAAGTATGGAAGTGCCTTCAAGGCATATATCTTTTGTAACAATAATTTTATCTCCAGGCATAGCATCTTTTGTCCAAATAATATCTTTAGAACTTTCTACGAGTCCTAATGCTGTTATAGATACAATTACTTTATTTACTGAATCTGTAACTTCAGTGTGTCCACCTAAAATTTCAACATCAATTTTTTCAGCCTCACCCGAAATATCTTTCATTATTTCTTTTATAGCATCAATACTTGTCCCTTTTGGAGCCAAGATAGTTACCATAATAGCAAAAGGAGAGCCTCCTGATGTTGCAATATCATTGATATTTATATGAAAAGCTATCTTACCAATATCTTCATCTGCTGCTGTAACAGGATCTGTTGTAATTACAATAGACTCATTTTTACTAAGCTTAAATGCAGCGCAGTCCTCACCAACTGCACCGCTTTCAAGGACTTCTTCTCTTTTAGCCCCTTTGTTATTTTTAATTATTTCAGTCAACTTATCCCAATTTAATTTACCAGTTTCCACCTTATCTCCTACTTTTTTTTAAACCTATCTTATTTAGAAATATTTACTTTTAACTTTTAAAGGTTATTTTCTTTTCTCAAGCTCCTGCCTAACAAGTTTATTTACAATTTTAGGATTAGCTTTTCCTCTAGTAGCTTTCATTATTTGTCCTACTGCAAAGCCAACTATATTAACTCTACCACCACTATATTCTTCTTCTATATTTGGGTTTTCATCAAGTACTTTTAATACTTCTAAAAGTATTGAATCTTCATCGCTATCTTGAATTAAACCTTTTTCTTTAACTATATCCATAGGTTGTTTCCCTAGGCTAAACATTTCTTCAAGAACTTTTTTACCAGCTGCAGAAGAAATCTTAGAACTATTTATAAGGTCTATAAGCTCACTTAAATCTTTTGCTTTAAATTTAAGGTCTTCTACTTTTTTATTTGACTCATTAAGGAGACGCGAAATGTCACCCATAAGCCAATTAGAAATTGATTTATAGTCTTTGTTTTCTTTAGCTGTTTCTTCAAAAAACACAGCCATAGCGTCATTTTGTGTTAAAACCATAGCATCGTACTTTGGAAGGTCATAGTCTTTTATAAATCTTTCTTCTTTTTCATATGGAAGTTCTTTTATAGTTTTTCTTATGCTATTTATCCACTCATCACTTATATAAAGAGGTGGAAGATCTCCTTCCGGGAAAAATCTATAGTCAGAAAGTTCTTCTTTTGTCCTCATAAGCTTTGTGCTTTGAGTTTCTTCGTCCCATCTTCTAGTTTCAACCCTTAAAGCTTCATCTTTTTCAAGGGCATTTACCTGCCTATCATATTCATAGGACAAAGCTTTTTCTAAGGCTTTAAAAGAATTCATGTTCTTTATCTCTGATTTTACTCCAAGGCCTTTTTCACCCTTTTCTCTTATAGAAATATTTCCATCACATCTTAAAGAACCTTCCTCCATTTTAACGTCAGATACTCCAAGAGAAAATAGTATGCTTCTTAGTTTTGTAAGGTATAGAGTAGCTTCCTCAGGAGTTTTAATATCTGGTTTGGTAACAATCTCCATAAGAGGAGCTCCACACCTATTAAAGTCTACTAAAGTTCCTGTTCTTGTGTGAAGCTGCTTTCCTGCATCTTCTTCCATATGGATTCTCTCTATTCCTATTTTCTTTTTAACTCCATCTTTAGTTTCAATTTCTATATATCCATCTGTACAAATAGGAAACTCATCTTGCGTTATCTGATAATTTTTTGAAGTATCAGGGTAGAAATAATTTTTCCTATCAAATCTATTATGTTTATTTATTTTACAATTAAGAGCTAGTCCTGCTTTAATAGTTTTTTCAATAACTTCTTTATTTATTTTTGGAAGAGCTCCTGGAAGTCCAAGGCATACAGGACACACATGGGTATTCGGTCTGCCCCCAAATTCAGTTGTACAGCTGCAAAAAGCTTTTGTGTTTGTCAAGACCTCCGCATGGACCTCTAGCCCAATTACTGCTTCGTATTTCATAATTCCTCCTATATATTAGGCATTAATTTTAAATTTAATGCTTTTTCAAAACCATATGCCATATTTATAATTTTTTCATCCTGAAAAGCATCCCCCATAAACTGTATACCAACTGGCATACCATCTACATCTCCAGATGGCACACTTATGGCAGGAGATCCTATTAAGTTAGCTCCTACAGTGTAAGTATCATAAAAAGCCATCTTAAGGGAATCTATACTAGTGTCATCTGCTAAAAATGCTGTAGATGATACTGTTGGTGAAATAACTGCATCAAAGTTTTTAAAAACTTCTTTATACTCATCTTTTATAAGTTTTCTAGTTTTTAAAGCCTTCGTATAATAAGACTCTTTATTTCCTTTTGATAAAACGTAAGTTCCAAGGAGTATTCTCTTTTTAACTTCAAAGCCAAAGCCTTCTGTCCTTGATGAAGAATAAACTGCCATAGCCCCATCTTTTTTATCACTTCTTTTTCCATATCTAATTCCATCGAATCTTGAAAGATTTGATGATGCCTCTGCAGCTGAAATTATATGGTAGGCAGGCAGACTGTACTCAGAGTATTTTAGATCTGTATATTCTATTTCAGCGCCTAAGGATTCTAACAGTTTAACTGACTTTTCAAAATTCTTTTTAACGTCCTTATCTAATGAATCGTCTAAGAAATTATTAATAACAGCTAATTTATATCCCTTTATATCACCTTTAAGATTTCCTGATAACATCTTATAATCTATATCATTACTTGTACTATCTTTTTCATCATGAAAACTAATTGCATCTGAAAGCATAGCTACATCTAAGACATCATTTCCTATTATTCCAACCTGGTCTAAGGTAGATGCAAATGCTGTCACTCCATACCTTGAAATATTACCATAGGTAGGTTTAAAGCCTACTACTCCGCAAAATGCGCTCGGCTGGCGAACGGATCCTCCTGTATCAGTTCCAAGGCTTAGTGGAACCTCTCTCGCTGCAACAGCTGCTGCAGAGCCTCCTGATGATCCTCCTGGAACCCTATTTAAATCAAATGGATTTCTAGTTTCTTTAAAGGCGCTATACTTAGTACTAGAGCCCATAGCAAACTCATCCATATTGAGTTTGCCAATTATAATCCCATTTTCTTTTTTTATTTTTTCTACAAGGGATGCGTCGTAAGGTGCTATAAAGTTCTCAAGCATCAAAGAAGCTGATGTATTTTTAAGGTTTTTCACTGAGATATTATCTTTAAGAGCAATAGGTACTCCAAAAAGAAGTCCTTCCTTTTTTTCTATAGAGTCTAATTCTTTTGCTTTTTCTAGAGCTCCCTTCTTATCAAGGGTTAAAAAGGCATCTACAGATTTTTCTACCTTTTCAATTCGCTCAAAGAAACTTTCTACAACTTGCGTTGCAGTAAGTTTTCCTTCTATGATTAAACTTCTTATTTCGGAGGCTTTTAATTTATATATATCCATTTTAAGCCTCCCTATCTATAACAATTGGAACTTGAAGATAGTCTTCATATTTCTCAGGTGCATTTTTTAAAAAATCTTGTTGATCCATAGATTCTTTAACCTTATCTTCCCTGTAAACATTTTTATTTTCCACAGGATTTACAAGGATATCATTATTTTCCAGTGATAATTCGTTTATCTTATCAACATAATCAAGCATTTTATTTAATTCAATTTCTATTTCTTTTTTTTCATCTTCTGACATTTTAAGCATAGAGAGCTCTTCTATATGATTGATGTCATTTTTTGAAACAGCCATTTTATACCTCCAATATTTACCAAATTACAAATAAAACGCCTTAATTTTAAACTTTTAAAATCTTTTTCAGCAATTTATTTGCCCTTTATTTAGTCTTTAATCATTTAAAAAGTTATAACATCTGTCATAACTTTTTAAATTTCCTACTATTTTATTTTACCACAAAATTACTAATATACATTACTTACAAGAAAAACTAGCTGAATAAATCCGAATATGAAAAAAATTATGCTATATTTTCTATAACTAGGATATCTATAGGAATAAAAATAAAGTTTTATACCCCAAAGAAGAAATCCAAGGAGAAGTGTAAGCTGCATAATAAGATAATTATTAAAATATTTAAAATTAATAATCCCATAGGAATTCAGTATAGTTCCTATAGAAACTAACATAATTATAACTATAAGTGACCATGAAAGTATACTTAATGTTTTCCTGAATAATTTATAAATATTTGTTTTTTCATCCTGTCCATTTTCATCCATTTTTTTATCCATATCTTTATTCATTTTAGTCCTCTAAAATTTCTATAAACTCTTCTTCAGTTAAGGTCTTGATATCAAGAGCTAAGGCTTTATCATATTTGGAACCTGGATCTTTTCCATAAACTACATAGTCTGTATTTTTTGATACAGAACCTGTTACTTTTGCTCCTAATGATAAAAGTCTTTCTTTAGCTTCATTTCTTGTAAATTTTTCCATACCACCTGTCAGAACAACGGTTTTCCCATTAAACTCACTTGATATTTCTTTAGTTTGATCTATATCAGGTTTTTTTATTTTTATGCCTTTTGATAAAAGCTTGTCTATTTCCACTTTAATATTATCGCTAGTAAAAAATTCCAATATATTATTTGCAACAATTTCGCCTACATCCGGAACTTCAAGGAGCTCCTCCTCGGAAGCTTTCATAATATTATCTAAAGTTTTAAACTCTGCTTCTAAATCCCTTGATGTTGAAAGACCAACGTTTGGTATTCCAAGGGCATAGATAAATGCATGCAGGGTAACATCTTTAGATTTTTCTATTTCAAAGAGCAAGTTATTTGCTCTTTTATCCTTAAATAAGTCAAGGGTTAAAAGATCATCTTTTGTTAATGAATATATATCAGATAAATTCTTTATATTTAGCTTATCAAAAAGTTGCTCTGCAGTTTTTTCGCTAAGTCCTTCTATATTCATAGCATCTCTTGATGAAAAATGAACAATACTTTTTAGTAACTGGGGCTTACAGGAAAGAGTATTCTCACAGAAAATATGAGCTCCTATCTCAATAAGCTTTGTGCCACAAGATGGGCAGTTTTTTGGAGCCTTTATTTCGATTTCCTCTCCAGAAGCTTCCCCTTCAAGAGCCTGAAGTATCTCTGGTATTACATCATTAGACCTTCTAAGTAAAACTTCAGATCCTATTTTTACATTTTTTCTTCTTATATCGTCCATATTGTTAAGAGTTGCTCTTTTTATAGTAGCCCCCACAAGTTCAACGGGATCTAAAATAGCTGTAGGGTTAACTCTCCCGCTTCTTCCTACATTCCATTCAACATCTAAAACTGTTGTTGTTGTTTCTTCTGCTTCAAACTTATAAGCTATTGCCCACCTTGGAAACTTAACTGTATAACCTAAAAGATCCCTTGTTTCTATGTCATCTATGGCAACAACTACTCCGTCTATATCAAAATTAAGATCATCTCTTGTATCTTCTATTTCTTTTATTATTTCTTCAACTTCAACAAAAGTATCTGCTTCCTTAAAAAAACCGTCAGTTAAAAAACCCTTATCTTCTATAAAGCTAATCATTTCTCTATAATTTTCAAACTGATTTCCTTCTTTATAGCCAATATCATAGAAGTATGCTGTTAGATTCCTTTTTTTAGTTTCTCTAATATCTAAATTTCTAAGGGCTCCTGCAGCTGCATTTCTTGTGTTTCTAAGAGGAGTCTCAGCTTCTTCGTTGTACTTTCTAAAAGCATCTTTTGTCATCATAGCCTCACCATGAATCTCAAAAATACTATCACTTCCTACTCTAAGGGGCACAGAGTTAATTGTTTTAACTTGATTGGTAACATTCTCACCTATCCTACCTGTTCCTCTAGTGGCAGCAGTTTCAAGGACCCCGTCCTCATTATAAGTAAGATTTATTGTAAGGCCATCAAATTTTCTAGTTACTATATATTTAAGGTCTGGAAGTCTTTCTTCCTTATTCCTAGACTCATTATAGTCTTCCACAAACCTTTGATTTCTTTCGTGCCAATCTAGAACCTCAGTCAGGCTCTGCGCCTTATCAAGGCTCCAAAGACTTCCAAGGTGAGTATGTTTTGAAAACTCATCTAGAAGCCCATCCCCTATCCTTCTTGTTGGTGAATATTCAAGCTGGTAGCCTGTTTCCTCTTCAAGAGATTTAAGTAGATCATATTTTCTATCATATTCTTTATCAGATACGCTTGGATTGTCATAAATGTAATACTGCTTAGAGTATTCATTTAGTTCTTTCACTAAGTCTTCAATAAGTTTTTTCTTATCTTCCATATTTCAAACCATAGCTTTAAATTAAGCTATATCTCCTTTCATAGTAAATACTCTTAAAATATTAATCTATAACCTCAAGAGGGGCAAGACTAAGCATCAAAGTTTTTAAACCTTTTGAGTCAAAAGCAACAGTTACTTTAACATCATTTGTGATGTCTTCTTTACTTACAATAGTTCCTTCTCCAAAAGCAGAATGCTTTACTTTTGAGCCTAGTTCAATTTCCATGTTCTCTAAGTTTTTTGGCTTGCTGTCTATAATTTGACCTGCTCTTTCTAAGATTTCATCTAAATTGAAATCTTTTACTCCTTGCTGTCTTTCACCATATTTTAATGTATGAGGATTAACTTTTCTTCTTGATTTAGTTTTTGATCCTCTTAAGAATACTTTTAAATTATTTGGTATATCCATTAAAAAGTCTGATGGTGGATAGTTTACTGTTCTTCCATAAACCATTCTTGACTCTGCGTATGTCATATATAAAAGGTCTTCAGCCCTTGTTATTCCAACATAAGCAAGTCTTCTTGCTTCTTCAAGATCACTTTTACTATCAAGGTCCCCTGCTGATGGGAATAGTCCATTTTCCATCCCTACTATAAATACTGCAGGAAACTCAAGTCCTTTTGCACTATGTATAGTCATTAAGGTTACAGCATCTTCATCTTCATCGTAGCTATCAATATCTGAAACTAGGGCAATATTCTCTAAGAACTCAAATAAGTTTGGCTCTTCTGCACTTTTTTCATACTCAATTGCAAGATTTACAAATTCGCCAAGGTTTTCTACCCTTGATAAATCTTCTGGACTTTTAGATTCTTCAAGTTCCTTTAAGTATCCAGTTTCTACTAATATATACTCAACAAGCTCAGATACACTAAGCTCTTCTTTCTTTTTCGTAAAATCTTTGATAAGATCAGCGAAACCATTAACAGCGTTTATACCTCTATTTGTTAAAATATCATGTTTTTCTACATCATAAATTATATCAAGCATATTTTCTTCTGCTTCAATAGCCCTGTCTGATAATTTTCCAAGAGTTGCTTCTCCGATACTTCTTTTTGGAACATTGATAATTCTTCTAAGGCTTACTTCTTCTAAAGGATTCGATATAATTCTTAGGTAAGCTACTATATCTTTAATTTCTTTTCTTTCGTAGAATTTAACTCCACCAATTAATCTGTAAGGAATTCCTTCTTTCATAAGTCTTTCTTCAAATCTTCTTGACTGAGCATTTGTCCTATAAAGGATTGCAAATTCTCCGTATTTTCTTCCGTCTCTGTAAATTTTTTCTATTTCAGAAACTACAAACATAGCTTCTGCTACATCTGTTGGTGCTTTATAAACCTTAAGCTTCTCTCCAACATCTCTTGTTGTAATAAGGTTTTTATCTGATCTATTATCATTCATTCTAATTATAGAGTTTGCAGCATTTAAAATACTACCTACACTTCTATAGTTTTTCTCAAGTTTAATTACTCTTGCATCTGGAAAATCTTTTTCAAAGTCTAATATATTTGTTATATCAGCCCCTCTGAACTTATATATACTCTGGTCATCGTCTCCAACAACGCAAATATTTTTATGCTCTATAGTTAAAAGTCTTACTAGTTTATACTGGGCGTGATTTGTATCTTGATACTCATCCACCATAACGTACTTAAATTTCTCTCTATATTTTTCTAAAACATCTTTATGTTTTTCAAAAAGTTCTACTGTTTTCATGATAATATCGTCGAAATCTAAAGCATTATTTTCTTTTAGTTTTTTCTGATATAAAATATAAGCATCTGCTATTCTATTTTTTCTATAATCATGCTCATGTTCTTTCTTATACTCAAATGGTGTTATTAAAGAATTTTTTGCATTCGAAATAACCCCTCTTATTTCCTTTTCACTAAAACTTTTTGGATCTAAGTTACTTTGTTCCATAACTTGCTTCATTAAGGATTTTTGATCATAGGTGTCATAAATAGTAAAGTCACTTTTATATCCTAATTTATCAATATCCATTCTAAGAATTCTTGCACAACTTGAGTGAAATGTTGAAATCCACATACTATGAGCTACATTTCCCACTAATGATACTATTCTTTCTTTCATCTCGTTTGCTGCTTTATTTGTAAATGTTATTGCCAGTAAATCATAAGGGCTAATTCCTTTTTCCTCAATCATATGAGCAATTCTATAGGTTAGAACCCTCGTTTTCCCTGATCCAGCTCCCGCTAAAATCAAAAGTGGTCCTTCAATAGTTGTAGCAGCCTCGTACTGTTCACTGTTTAATAATTTTTCTAATTCCAAGCTCCTCACTCCTTCATACTACCTTCAATTATACCATATCTTAAAAACTTATATTTTAAATTTGAACTTATGTTTAATTTTTTTATATTTTCAGCTTTAGAAAATCTTATTATATTAACCTTATAACTTAAGTTTTTAATAGTCTTTTTCCAATTAATTATATTCCTCATCAAAAAAATTTTATAAACTTAGCTTGATAAAGATGACACATTTCCACTTGTTAATTATATTTCCAAAAGAGAAAAGAATCTCAACATTTTTCGCTGAAATTCTTTTTCTTTTAGTATTTAATTTGTTTTATATACATTACTATTTCATTACATTTTGACCGGCAATTCTACCAAATGCTACTATATCAGTAATTGCATTACCACCTAGTCTATTGGAGCCGTGAATACCACCTGTAACTTCACCTGCTGCAAATAGTTGTGGAATAACATTTCCAGAACTATCTAAAACCTGGGTATTATTATTTATTTCAATACCACCCATTGTATGGTGGAACATTGTTCCGTACTTAACTGCGTAGTATGGTCCCCTATCTAGCTTTTCATCAAACATATTTCGTCCAAATTCGTCGGTTCCTTTGTCTACACTTTCATTAAATTCATCAACTGTTTTCTGTAATGTCTCGTAGTCCATTTCCATATCTGCAGCTAATTCTTCTAGTGTATCTGCTTTAAATGCACCGTCACCTACGTACTCATCTATAGGTACACCCTTATAGGAAATACCATCAAGTAAATCTTCTATTGTATGAGCATCGTAGACTCTATACATATAGTTTCCTTCTTGCTCCTGTATAGCCCGGCATATTTCATCTCGGCGTCCATCTTCTCTTACAAATCTTTCTCCTGATTGGTTTACTTGGATACTATTTTCTATTGATGCAGTTATTGCTGATTTTGTAAAAGTTAGCATCTGAAGCCATTCCATACCTACTAAATTAGCTCCTATTTCTTCAGCCATTACTATTCCATCACCTGTTGAACTAGCAGGATTTGTTGTTGGAACATCAGCTCCAGCTTTTGGCCAGTGCTTGTTATACTTTTCTCTCATTTCTGGATTAGCAGCAAATCCTCCAGTAGCAATTACAACACCTTTGTTTGCTTTTAGTTCAAAAGGCTGTCCATCTTCAGTTGTTCCTTTTACTCCTACAGCAACGCCGTCTGCCATCATTATTTCTTCTGCTTTATACTGCAGTAAAATCTCTCCGTCATTCTCTTCAATTATTTTTTGCTGTGGCAAAATAAATGAAGCACCAGCTGAACCTAAATCTCTTGTTGGAGCATGACTTCGCTGCCAAGTTGCACCTACAGCTGCAGTAACTTTATCCTCAAACTTTGCTCCTAACTCTTTCAGCCAATTAACGCTATCTAACGCAGCATCACCAAAGGCATCAATTAATTCAGGATTTCCTACAAAATCACCATCTACATAAGTTTGTAGTTTATGAAGTTCAGGAGAATCGTATAAATGAGTTGATCCTTCTTCTTCATATTTTTCTATATCTTCTTTTATTTTCACTTGCCATTTTTCCATTAATTCATTTTCCGGCTTTAATTCTGTTAATTCTTTAATTACATTTAGTGAAGATTCTCTCATATCTTCAGCTGTTTGTAGCTCTGGATTAGCAGCATTCATAGCACTTGCTGCAACAATAGTATTTCCTCCAACTGTAGACATTTTATCAATTAAAATAACACTTCCACCTGCGTTAACTACTTCTGCACCAGCAGACATTCCCGCACCACCAGTACCTACTATTATTACATCAGCAGTTTTCTCTATAACTTCTGATGAAACTTCTTCCTTAGCTACTGCTTTTGTTATATCTGATTCACTTGCTCCTGCTGCAAGAAGTGCATTTTTAACAGCTTCTATAATACCATTACTTGATAATGTACATCCGGATACTGTATCTACAGCAACACTTTTATTTTCTATAATTTCTTTTGGTATTTTATCAAATGCAGGAGATGCAATATCTTCTGTTTCTTCATGTTCTTTAAACTCAATTGATAAAATTTCATCTTCTGAAACTTCAACGATTGCAGTAATCTCCCCTGCATATCCTTCGCCTGTTCCCTCGTATGTACCAGAATTAAATATTCCCTCACCATTATCAGATTCTGCTTTGTTTGAAGCACATCCTCCAAAAAGTGAAACAACCATAAATAAACTAATCAATAACGACAATGTTTTTTTCATTTTACCATCCTTTACATGATATATTTATAGCACTCTTAAAAAAAGCTACGCGAGAAGCATAGCATTTAGTTAGGTAATAGTCAAAGAAATAGTTTTTAGTTAAGTTTTTAACGTCTTAATCCTAGCCGTCATTGTTTTTTATAAAAACTCTAAAAGATATATCGGAAATCCAAAATTATACTCTTTCAATGAAAAGATAAATATATAATAATGCATTAAAAAAGCCCAAACATAGTATTTGAGCTTTTAAATTTATATTCTGAAATTGGGGGTATCAGAATATAAAAGGAATTAATATAGCTGGCTACAACTATACTAAAAAAAGGACTTATAAAACTTTTTATTTATATCTTTTTATATATCCTATACTTCAATTATAATATAAACAACATTAACATTAAATTAATACATGTAAAAAGACAAAAGTTTACAAGGTAGATATTCATTAAACCTTTTCATAACTTTTATCATAAATGTAAACATTTTAATTTAACTGTTTTTAAGCATCTTTTAAAAGATTTACCTCTTTCTCCGTAAGTTCTCTAAATTCTCCTTCTTCTAGATTTGGATCTAGTGGCAGGGGACCAAATTTTTCCCTTTCAAGAAATGTTACCTCATTATCAACTGCATGGAACATTCTTTTAACTTGATGAAACTTACCTTCCATTATTGTGACCCTGGCTTCTTTTTTATCTTCTGATACTATTTCAAGTTTTCCTGGAAGACATTTATATCCATCATCAAGAACTATACCCTTTTCAAACTTTTTAATAGCTTTTTCATCAACTTCTTTTTCCAAGTAAGCATAATAAACTTTTGAAATCTCAGATTTAGGTGACAACAGTTTATGATTAAGTTCTCCATCATTTGTTATAAGTAAAAGACCCACTGTATCCTTGTCAAGTCTTCCTACAGGAAAAGGCTCAAAGGCTTTATAATCAAATGGGAGTAAGTCAATAACTGTTTCATGAAGATTATCAAATGTCGCAGAAACTGTGTTTTGTGGTTTGTTCATCATTAAATATATATATTTCCTATAATAAACTTTCTCTCCATTTATAATTATTTCATCCTTATAAGGATCATATTTTTCATTTGGTTTTTTTACTAATTTCTCGTTAACATATACTAAGTCATCTTTTATAAACTGCTTTATCTCTTTTCTAGATCCAAAGCCCATATTCGATAGTATTTTATCTATTCTTTCCAACTTATCTTCACCTCAAAATATATTATAACAGCTTATAGTTAAAAATTATAAAGAGGATTTAAAATATTTTAATTTCAAATCCTCTTTACTTATTTTCAGCTTATTTTATTGTTTTTTCCAACTATTTTTGACTGATTATTCAATTTCAATTCTTTTAGAAGTATCGATTTCTTCTTTTTTCGGAATTGTTAAGTTTAAAATCCCATCATCAAGTCTAGCTTTTATATCTTCACTATCCGCGTCCTCAAGGTAGATATTTCTTTCCATAGAGCATACCCTACGCTCTTTGTGAATATAGTTTTTTTCCTCTTCATCTTTTTCTTCTTCTTGATGAACTCTTATTTTTAATCTTCCCTTATCAAGACTAACATCTAAATCTTCTTTTTTAATTCCTGGAAGCTCTGCAGTTACTTTATAGTTTTCACCTTCATCTTTTATGTCTAGCTTAAATGTATCCATTTGTAGGTTTCTCTCCATAGTTGGAAAACCTGATGAAAAGAAATCATCTAACATATTACTAAAATTACTGTCAGAAAGTAACGCTCTTCTTCTTCTGTTAAATGGTCTTAAATTTGACATTTTACAAAACTCCTTTTTATATTTTTCGAGTTAGCAGTCGAGGTCATCGAGTGCTAATCTCTATATTTATTATAACATTTCCGAATATTTTTTCAACTATTTATCTCTTGATTTACTAAAATTTAAATAAATTTTACACTTAGTATAACTTGTTTTCATTTAATTTAAATTTTAATATTTTGCCATAAAAAAGCTCCCCTTTATAAGGCATGGTTTTCATTTTCCACTGCTTCTCATAAAGAGGGAGCCTATATCAAGAGCATCAAATCTCTTTACAGTATTCTTTATTTAAAATTAGTTTTAGTCTTTTAATCTTTTCTCAAGCTCTTCTTTTAAGTCTTCAAATCCTGGTTTTCCAAGAAGGGCAAACATATTTTTCTTATAGGCTTCTACACCTGGTTGGTCAAAAGGATTAATTCCCATTAGATGTCCACTTATAGCAGAGGATAATTCAAAGAAATAAACTAAATATCCAAAGCTTTCTTCTGAAATGTCCTTTAATCTTAAAATAATATTTGGTACTCCACCATCTACATGGGCAAGAACAGTTCCTTCAAAGGCATTTGTGTTAACTTCATGCATTGTTTTGCCAGCAAGGAAGTTAAGTCCATCTAGGTTATCTTCATTAGCTTTTATTGTAAATTCAGTTTTTGCTTTATCTGCAAAAATTACTGTTTCAAAAACATTTCTTTTACCTTCTTGTATAAACTGTCCCATAGAATGAAGGTCTGTTGAAAAACTAACTGATGCTGGGAATATACCCTTCTCATCTTTTCCAAGACTTTCTCCATAAAGCTGTTTCCACCACTCTGAGAATAGTGTAAGAGCTGGTTCATAGTTTACAAGTATTTCTGTATCTTTTCCTTTATTGGATAGAACCTCTCTTGCTGCAGCATATTTATAAGCAGCATTATTTTTTACTGAATTACCACTTAGCTCCTTTTTAGCCATTTTTGCACCTTCAAGAATTCTATCTGTATCGATTCCTGCAACAGCTATAGGAAGTAGTCCTACAGGTGTTAAAACTGAAAATCTTCCACCTACGTCATCAGGTACTATAAATGTTTCATAGCCTTCTTCATTTGCAAGGGTCTTAAGAGCTCCTTTTTCCTTATCTGTTGTAGCATAAATTCTTTTAGCAGCTTCCTCTTTTCCATACTTATTTTCGAGGTATTCTTTCATAACTCTAAATGCTACTGCTGGCTCTGTAGTTGTTCCAGATTTAGATATTACATTTATTGAAACATCCTTACCTTCTATTACTTCAAGTAAATGATTTAAATAATCTCCTGAAATGTTCTGCCCTAAAAAGTATACTTCCGGAGTTTTTCTTTTTTCTTTTGGAAGTTCATTATAAAAAGTATGGGTTAACATTTCTATAGCAGCCTTTGATCCAAGGTAAGATCCACCAATACCAATTACGATAAACACATCAGAATCATTTTTTATTTTTTCACTAGCTTTTAAAACTCTGTCATATTCTTCTTTGTCATAATTTTCAGGAAGATCCATCCAACCTAAAAAATCATTTCCTGGTCCTTCTTTTTTATAAAGCATATCGTGGGATGCTTTAACTAAATGATCCATATATTCAATTTCATGTTCCCCTACAAATCCCTCTAATCTTTTAAAATCTACTTTTAACATTTTAACCACCTTTATATATTATTTTAATTTACAAGCTTAACTATCAAAATATATCTTCCTTATAATAAATCTCTGCAGAGCAGCAATTCGAAATTTTATCTCTGCATATCATCAAAGTAGAATCTATTCTCCTTCTTGTAGCTACTTTAGCATCGCACTCTTTACAGTACAATATGTATCCTTTTTTAGCTGTTTCTATTAGTTTTTCTTTAAAATAAGTTTCTGTTGGGATTCCTATCATCTTGCAAGTATCTTTAAATAATTCCCCATGTTTTTGGTCTTTATTAGTTTTTGTGTTTATATAAAAATGTGCGTATTCATGGAGTATTACATTTTCTACTACACTTTCTTTGAAATTTCCATCAAGAAGATTTTTTGAAAACTTAAATGAATGAGCTTTAATTCCATTCTTACTTTGAATAAAATTAAAAGACGCCATTGTCCTTGTCATTCTACTAGAAATAATAATAGGAATATCTTTAGCTGAATGTTTATGCTTTTTACCTGCACCTAATAATACTTTTCTTATATCTTTTTTGTCCCAAACTTTATACATAACAACTCCTGAAAATTATTACCTACTACTAAAAATAAGTTTTATTGCCTTTTCTATTTCTTCCCTACTCATTTCAGATGAATCCACTTTTGATTCATCTCCAGCTACACATTCCATAAGGTTATCAGTAACTATAAGTGTTATCAGTTTATCTATACTAGCCCTTACAGCTGAAAGCTGGGTTACGACATCAGAGCAGCTTCTCTCATTTTCCATCATTTTTATTATACCCCTTAATTGACCCTCAGATCTTTTAAGTCTATTTATATACTTTTTATTATCATCCATTTTTTTCACCTCATAATATTATACAAATGAAACTCTTAATTTATTATATGTTTTCCATTATATAATACCATATAGGGGTATATTTTGTAAGAGGCTACGATCTTTAAGATTTTAATATTATATTTTTAAATTCTTTTTTAAACAAGTCTAATCAGTTCACCTATCTACTTCATATAATACAGCATACTAGCATTTTTCGGTATATATATTATAAACTTTTAGCTTTTTAATTATTTAGTATCCATCTAAGTCTAGTTAAAAGAGTTTTTTCTTCCTCGAAAGAATTTCTAATTTCTACCGCATCTCCTGGAATATCTGTTATTATTCCATCTACATTTAAATTCAAGTATTTTCTAATTAAGTCCTCTTCATTTACCGTCCAAACAAAAAGATCTTTTTCTTTTTCCCTCGCTTCTTTTAGTATTTTATTATTTATAGAAAATTCTTCCATAACTATAAAATCAGCTTCAGTTTTGGGAAGAGATCCTATGTTAAATCCTATTACATAACCTGTTTTTATTTCTGGACTTATTCTTTTCACCTTTAAGATTATTTCTTCATCAAGAGACTGGACTAAGTAGTCCTTATGTACTCCTTCTTCTTTAAGTAAATTTACAAGGTTTTCTACCATGTTAGTAGACTCATTCCCCGTAGGCTTTATTTCTACCAGTAAATTAACTCCAAGTTCTTTTGATACTCTAATAAATTCTTTAAGGGAAGGTATCTTGTCTGTAAATCCTTCTGCTTCTATATCTATATTTTTAATTTCCTCTAGAGTGAGGTCTTTAATAGTTTCATCTCTACCTGCAAGCCTTGATAGGTCACTGTCATGAAATACTACTAACTCATTGTCTTTTGTTTCTTGTATGTCAAGTTCAACATAGTCTGGATTAAACTTTGCTGCAGCTTTTAAAGATCCTATACTATTTTCAACTCCGCCTTTTATATAACCTCTGTGAGCAAGTATTTTTGTTTTAGGTAAATATATAGGCTCTGTTATAACAAAGTAATTATAAATAGATATGGATATAAGAAATATTACTATCAATTTTTTTACAATGGGTTTATTTCCACTAAATATAAATGGTTTTTTATAATTTTTTATAATTTTATCTTTATCTTTTTTTAGGTTCACTTTTAATTTTCCATTTTCTTTTTTAAAGGCAAGAATATAAATAGCTTCTGATATTATAACTTGAAGAAGACCATATCCTATAAATAAAAACCACTGAATTACTGTAAGTAGAAAAGCCGCAAAAAAAGGTGCAAGCTTACTCGAAATTAGCTCTACTAAAATTATTGGAACAAAAAGAACTATTACAAATAATGCCATTACAAGGGTATGCAGTCCTATTATAAATAACAAAGTAAAAAAAGTTTTGATAAGTTTACCCCTGGATTCCTTGAAGCTTCTTTTAACTGCTTCTTTAATTGTAATATCTTTTTCAATAACAAAAAAAGGAACTGCAAAAATAAGTCTTAAGCTAAAATAAAGGATTGCTACTATAAATAAAACATATATTATTATTCCATATTGATTTTTTAAAAGCTCATCTGTTATAAAATTTGGTATCCTAATTCCTTTTATAAGCCCTGCATTAAGTCCAAGAGATGCTAAGGGTAAAATGAGTAGAAAATAGACAAAAAAGTATATAGCCTGAAAAGATAAAAAGTATTTTGCTTTCTTATTTAAATCTTTTATTATTCCTCTAAATGTGTAGTTTTTTTCTGTGTTTTGATAGTGGGCAAGTAAAAAATAATAGCCTATTTCATAGTAAACAAAAAATAAAAATACTAAGATCAAAACTAATAGCATTCCTATTGTCACTGGACTTTTAAAAATCTCTGTAAAATCATTTTCAGTTATGCTGGACAAACCAAGTCTTTTAAGCAGTCTGTGAAAAATAAAAGTTATTATTGGCGCTGTAATTATAAAACTTATAGCTTGAAGTATGAGTATACTTTTTAAATATTCAGCTAAGTTTTTATATACATTGTATACACTAGTTTTTATAAGCTTAATGGAATCCAATAGATAAACCCTCCTTTATTTTTTATAAAGTTAATGCCTAAAGACAGGTATAGACTTTCTCTATAATTCTTTAGGCATATTAAACTTTATATTTTTATTTTAATAGTGTGATTTCATATATGCTTTTACCTGGTATTTGAGGTGGAATAGCATTTACCATTGAAACAACTGCAGGAGTTACAACTTTTAATTTATCCCCTTTTTTTAAATTGTCTATGGTTTTTTCTGTTCCATCTTCATCAACTACATGTACACCTTTTGTTAAAAGTATAAGCTCTTCACAAAAAAGTCCTTGATCAGCTTTTGGATGATCACTTTCAAGCCTTTTTGCAACTATTCTGTGACTTCCCTTTTTAACATCTTCTTTTACTGTTCCATAATATGTTATTCTTTCTTTCATAAGCTCTTCATCTTTCTCGCCAAGTCCGTGTCCTTTCATTCTAGATCCTGTAGACATAGCAAAAAGTAGAGCTCCTCCTAATAAAATCTCTTTAATCATACATTACCTCCTATATTTACTAATTAATCTAAGTTTAGCATACAAATATATATAAGCTTTAATGATTTTATTAACTAGATGANNTAAGGTTTACTATGAAGACCTATTTGAGACCAAGTTATCATCTCAAAGATTTCATCCATAGTACCTGCTCCTCCTGGAAGAGCTATAAAAGCATCTGCTAGGTCAAATATTTTCTTTTTTCTCTCATGCATATCCTTAACTACATAGAACTCTTTAACTCCTTTATGATAAAGCTCTCTACCGGAAAGATGCTCTGGCATTACTCCTATAATATCACCATTATATTTTAAAATATTATCCGCAAGTATTCCCATAAGTCCTATCCTTGAACCACCATATATTATAGGATACTTATTTTCCAGTATCCAGTTTGAAAACTCAAGAGTCTTATTTTTATAAATTTCATTATTTCCAGTTCTAGAACCGAAAAATAGAGCTATTCTTTTCATATTTTTACCCCTTATATATATTATCTTGCTTTTGTTAGTAAAATTAATTTAAATTTTCGAGCTATTTATTTTAAAATACAACTTTGATTTTACTCCTAAATATAATTTAACTTAATACTATTACTGGGTCTAGTTGATATGTATTATATTTTTTGAAAGTCAGTTTGTATTAAAAGGCTACTCTATTATGAGTTTATAAGATAATAATAGCACTGTTTTAAATTGTTTTCTTATAAAATATAATAAATTTAAAAATATATTAAAAAAGACTTATTAAGTCATGTATTTTATACAAGTTAGTTGTATTCAATTCCTATTGAGAGAAACTCAGAAGATATCCTAATTTAAAAAGTATAAATTGCAAAAATAAATACAGATGCATAAGGAATAGGAATCCCTAATTACTTAAGATGAATAAGCAAATCTAAGCTCATGAAAAAATGATCAATACTCTTTACTATTTATATAAAATTTGAATATAAAAATGCGCCTTAAAATAAAATCAAGACGCATCATATTTATTACTTTTTATTTTTTTCCATTTTCAACTCAGTAAAATAGTAATCTGTATCTTTCCATTTTAAATAATTTATTGATTTTAAAAACGAAGCTTTCATAAAACGCATAACTTCAGCAGGATCAGCTTTGCTAAGGCCACCTTTAATTTCAAAAAGATATTCAGCCATATTTGGACTAAAATAGCTTCCTTCTGGGAATGAGTCATCTATTTTAAGTTCTACACCTTCGACAAATGGATAAGGTAGTATAAAGAATGTAGGATGCTCAAAATTATCATCACCTAACCAAAATCCGAATTCTACCATGTGCTCATCAAACGCAGCTCTTTCAATTATTTTACTGTCATCTGGAAAAGCTTCTAACTCATTATAAACAACGATGCATGAAAGGTCGAAAGTTCCCCAAAAAAGTCCAGGATAAACCTTTCTTTGTCTAAGTGGCGCAATAAATTCCTGCTGTACATCCCATGCAAACTGGAACCACTTTAGAATTTCTTTAGCAGCAACTTCGTTATAGTAGTGATGAACATGATCATCTTCAAAAGGTGTTTTCCACTCCATTTCTTGCGGTCTTGTAGTGATAGAAAGCTTTAGTCCTACCCTAGCTGCAGAATCAATAATTTCTTTATAGTATTCACTTATTGTTTTACCATTCTTAAGCTTAATTTCAATGTCATCTTCTTCAGTTCTAATGCTAATTATACTTTGAACTAAATTCACTTCAATTTCAAAATAAGAATCTTCATATTTAAGTAAACCTGTAGAAAACCCTCTCGAGGTTATATCAAGAATAGTGTGCGCCCACTGTGGTTCTTGTGCAGCATATTCAAGTTTAACTTTCCCAATTATTTGAGAAATTAGATGCAATGTTGCGATTTCTTGTTTGTTTGTTTTATAAAAACCCATTCCTATCATCTCCTTGAAATTATATTAGTTTGTTTTTAACAACATATTTTATTTATTATTCTAAAATATTAAGTTATTATCTTGTTTTGTTTAAAGCTTCTCCTAATATATTTAAACCATTTAATACCTTTCCTTCGTTTTGAATAGGTGGTATATCTTTTCCATAAGTATATACGTTTCCTTTAACTTCTAGGCTTTGAACTTCCGCACCATCTAGAATGCTAATACCGATTGCAGATAGCTTTTGTATTTCACCTTTAACTAATGATTCTCCAGTAGCTCCATAAGTTACAATATCATTATGAACTTTAATATTACCCATAGGTTTACTTATTTGGATTCCTATTGCCCCGTCGCCTCTTGTTTCAATATAGTTTAATTCTAGGTTTTTGATAGTTCCATCGTAGTTATTAATGCCTCTAGCACCTGTACCTGTAGTCTTGATTGGAGCTTGTATATCTAATTTTTCTATATTTCCAAAGTTTACAAAACCTATTGCGCTAGTACCTTCAGATAAAACTTCATCTCGAACAATCCACTCTTTAACGTATCCCCAATTATCTAAAACCATATCATTGAATCCGTAAGTTTTTGTTATACCTTTATTTTCAACAAGATCAACATATGCATTTAATACTGTGAAAACACCGCCTGAAATGCGGTCAAATGTTCCCTCAGGCAATAAACCGTTAGTGTAAATATTATTTGTCGTAATTAAATTAGAATATATTTTTGCATCTTTTGTTCCTGAGACAAATACACCACTACCATTGACCGGATTACTTTCTTGACCGATTGAAACATTCTTGATTTCTGTGTTAAATCGAATATTTGGCGTCTGGTTCCATATTGTAAGTGCTCCTTGTATAACTGTTACCCCATAGCCTTTAGGACCCTCTTTTTTATGAGTAACATCAGCTTCTACTATATTTATATCTTCTACATTAACTTCAATATCATTTTTAGCATTATTTGTAATTAGAGATACTGCACCATAAACATTAATATTTTTTAAGCTGAATATGCCTTCTGTTCCCTTTGAATTAAAGAAAATTGAATCTTTATCTTTATTAGTTTTTAATGTTATGTCTTTAATTGAGTTATTTTTTGTTAATCCAATAAGATTAGTTTCTCCTGATATCTTTACACAACTACTTTTCCCTCTTAAACTTACATTAGGCTGTAATATTAAGGGTTCTGTTAAAAAAATATTTTCTGAAACAATGATTTCCATTTGATCTTTGTTATTTTCTTTTAGTCCTTTTAAATCTTTTACTTCAACCATTTAATGCACTCCTTAAATTCTATTCTTTAGCAATTCCATCATATACTTTCTGAATTGGATTAGTTCGCTGGCTGATAATTTAATCATATCATATTTATTTTAATCAAAGAACCTTCTGCTACTGAGTGATAGTGTCAAGTTGCTGTTGGAATAATTATATAGCTACAATTTAATATTTTAGCTTTAAGACTTAATGGGATCCAGTAGTTCTTAACCTAAAATCTCAAAATCCGCATAATAAATCTTTTCATCATAATCAGATGTTTTTCTGAAATCATGAATTTTTTTAGCTATTCTGTAACTGCCTTCTGGAAGCTCACCATATACATCTTTCCAGTTCACATCCCACTCTACAGAACTATCCCTAGGTATAATCCAGGCTTCTTCTGTCCAAGCTCTTTCATATTCGGATGGAATCATATCGACTTCAACCCAGTCATTCCCTATTTGTTTCTCTATAAAGTAGAAGCTACCTGTCTGTAAGTCTCCTGTTGGGGATCCTCCTGATTGTCTGCAAATAAGTGTCAATCCTGTAGCTGATACTTTTTCTGGATATAGCTTAATGCCCCAACTATCTGAGTTTTCCTTTCCAGTTTCATTTTCTGCAGATGATTCTACCCCTTCATCCTTGGTATTATTTTTCACTTCAGTATCCGAGTTTTTATTTCCGCAGGACACTATAGAGAAAACTAATACAGTTGATAAGATTATAGATAATAATTTTTTCATATTTACACCTCTTTTGAAATATATTGTTTCTTTATACAACGCACTTTTCATCTTTTATTAAAAATTTTTAGCTTAACTACAAATAAAAATAATTACCTTTTACTATAATCAAAGTATAGCAACATCGCCATTAATAAGAGTTTCATTTAATTTACAATCTTAGACTTTATATTTTTAAAAACCTATTAGCAATCAGTATTCATTTTTGCCAAAATTTAGAACATAAAAAAACTCCTTATACCCAAAGCAGTTCTACTTTTTTACACGGTATAAGGAGTCTTAAATTTTATATTTAGTTTTTATTTTAAAGCATTTAATACAATATTATAGGAATTGTCCATAGCCTCTTTAACATCCATAGTTTTAAAAAATGATTTGTGATTTAAAAACGAATTAAAAACTAAAAGACCTGATCCTATTGCCATATATATGTAAGATGTGTCATAGCTTGGATTAATAAGCTCTTCTTTTTTTCCTCTTTTACAAATATTTTCATAAATCATATCAAAATTCTTTATTTTATTCTTATCTTTAAACTCTACCAATAATTCATATGATTTTTCAAGAGATAATAAAATACCAAATAAAGATATATTATCATTCATATTCTCCTCTATTACATTTAAAGCTGCATAGTATTTTTCTTCAAATGTCTCTTTTTCACTTACTCTTTTAAAAGCCAAGTCCATTTTTAGATTCATATTATAGATTATAGACTTTGCTATTATCTCATCTTTAGACCTAAAATAATCATATATAGTTCCTTTACCAAGATTTGAAGCTTTTGCAATATCAGATACCTTAATATTGTTTAAGTTTTTTCCTTCCTTCATTAGCTTCATAACACCTTCATATATTTCTATTTTTCTTATATGAATATCTTTATTATCCAACTTTAGTTTGCTCCTTTTTTTCAATCCTTCTTTTATTAAATATACTATACATTGAAGGAACTACAAATAGTGTCAGTATTGTTGCATATAAAAGACCTCCAATTGTTACTATGGCAAGTGGCTGAAGCATTTCTGCTCCTGTTCCTACTCCAAAAGCTAGGGTTAATAGCCCTAAGATAGTTGTGATAGCTGTCATAAGTATTGGTCTAATCCTTGTTTTACCTGTCATAATTAAAGCCTCATTTAAAGAGTTTCCTTCGTCTATCATTTGATTTGCGTAGTCAACAAATACTATTCCATTATTTACTACTACACCAGATAAAACTAAGAATCCTAGCATTGCTATAAGACTAATATTATTCCCTGTAAGATAAAGCATAAATATCCCACCTGTAAAAGCAAGAGGTATAGTGAACATTATAATAAATGGTGACAGTAATGACTGAAACTGAGATACCATTATTAGATATATAAGCACTATTGCAAGAGCTGCCATTTTAAATAAATCAGTCAAGGAGTCTCTGATCATTTCATTTTCTCCAGAAACCTCTATTTTATAACCATCTAAAATCTTATAGTCTTTAAGTTTACTTTCCATATCTCTACTAACAAGTCCTATATTGTAACCAGGCGCAATTGAGCTTTTAACAGTTACATATCTTTCTTGTGAGTCTCTATTTATTCTAAGGAGTCCTTCCCTGTCTTTTAGGTCTGCTATATCTTGAAGTAATATATCTTCTTCATCCTCATCTTCATTTTCCTTAACCACAATATTTAACAATTCTTCCCTACTTATATCTTCATTCTTATCTTCAACTATGATTACATCATAGTCTTTATTATTAAAGTTAATATCTGTTACTTTTCGATTTGCTGATATTTTCTCACTCACTATTTGATAAACACTGGCAACTGTAAGTTCATTTTTCATTGCTTTTTCCTTATCAACGAGGATATTTAGTTCATTTGAAATATCATTAGCATCACTAATAATATTTTCAGTTCCCTCTGTGCTCTTAACTATATCTTCTATATCTCTTGATATTAATTTAAGTTTTTCTATATCGCTTCCCTTAATCATTATTTCGATGCCAGATCCACCCATTTGAGACATATCCATATTTGAACTGTGTATCTCTATTTCTATATCTTCATTTTCAGCAATATCCCGTATGTTTTTCTCAATTTCTTCGTTGGATGATTTTCTATCTTCTTCCAGCAAAATATAAAGCTCTATATTTTCACTACTACCACCCATAACAGCTCCCCCAATACTACTTGTCTTAAAAGCTCCAACAGTATCTATTCCTTCTAGAGAGCTTAAGCTGTCTATCATTTTATCTGATTTCTCGATTAATTCTGCATCTGTTTCTTCTTCATCCTTTTCTACTGTTAATGACATCTGTGGGGCTTCCATCTCCGGTATAAATGATGTTCCAAGGCCTATAGCTACAAAGCCAGATACAACCAGTAAAACAAAAGAAACTAATACTATAAGCCACTTATGATTTAAAGACCTAGCTAGGGTTTTTTCATAAGCTTGTATTATTTTATCTAGTATTCTATTTTCCTTAGTTTCAATATTTTTAAGTATAACAGAGGCCATCATAGGAACGAGTGTTAAGGCTACAATTAAACTTGCAAGAAGAGAATATGCTATTGTAAGCCCCATATCTGTAAATATCTGCCTTGATATCCCCTTAACAAAAACTATTGGTAAAAACACGCTCGCTGTTGTTATCGTAGAGGTCGTTATAGCACCTGACACTTCTCTTGCTCCTAAAATAGAAGCATCTCTTGCAGAATATCCATTATTTCTATACCTATATATATTTTCTATAACAACAATAGAATTATCAACTAGCATTCCAACACCTAATGCAAGGCCAGCAAGAGATATTATATTAATGCTTACCCCTGTAAAATACATAAGTGCTATAGCAAAAATTATACTTATAGGAACAGAAAGAGAAATTATAACAGTTGGTTTAGCATCTTTTAAAAATATAATTAAAACAAGCACTGCTAAGAGTCCACCGTAAATTATATTTCTAAGAACTGAATCTACAACTATATTTATATATTCTCCTTGGTCCATTAAGGCTGTAAAACTGATAGACGAATCATCTTCTTTCATATCTTCTACTTTGTCTTTAATATTTTCAGACACTTCAGAGATAGAATATCCACTTTGTTTTTGGAAATTAAGCATTAATGCATTATTACCATTAACTTTTGCATAAATCACATCTGAATTATCATTAATACCTATATCCGAAACAGAATCTAAATAGATTTTACCTACTCCATCAACACCTGTATCAAAAAGAAATAGATTTTTAAGAGCATCCAAGTCTTCTATCTTATCTCCTACTTTAACTACATAGTCTTCTCCGCCTTCTAAAATATACCCAGCTGGCATAGAAAAATTTTGTCCCATTAAGATTCCTTTAATCATATCTTTTGTTATTATTCCAGTTAAGTCGCTCTTTTTAAAAGCCTCTTCTTGCTTGTCTTCCAGCGTTATAAGCCCCTCTTCTATCTTCTTTGAGCCTTCGGTTAATTCTTTTTCTGCTTTGTTTAGCTCTTTATTCAAGGCCCTCTCTCCTGAAATAAGTTCATTTTTCTTATTTTCTAGGTCAGATTTTTGACTAATAAGCTCTGATTTACTCTCTTTTAGAGTTTCTAGTCCCAAGTTAAGCTCTGATAGTGAAGCCTCAAGTCCTACTCTTTCCTCTTTTACCCTATCTAGAGCTCCTTTTGCGAGGATTATTTCTTCACTATTTTCTTCTAAATACTTTTCAAGTTCTGTAAGTACTTTACTTGCTTCCGTTTCTGCAGCATTTATGCCGACAACAGCTGCTTCTAATAGAGGCTTTTTTTCTTCCAGTTCTTCTATACTAGTATCTATTGTCTCTAGTCCTTTAGCCATCTCTGAAAGCCCGGAATTAATCTGATTTTTTCCTTCATTTATTTTATTTGACTGCTTTGTTCTTTCAGATTTTAAGCTTTGTTTTCCTTTTTCAATTTCATCTTTTGTTTTGTTAAGCTCTGATTTTGCATCTAATATTTCCTTGTCAATTTCTCCGAGCAATTTATTATTTAAATTTTCTATCTTTTTTTCACTTAAAATTATTTCTATATTTTCTTCAACCATTCCAACAGAATCAACTGAAGCAACACCGGTAATACTTTCAAGATTAGGTATAATATCTTCTCTTGCTATTCTTGATACCTCATTAATATCTTTTCCTTCTATATCTATGGCAGATATCATAACAGGCAGCATGTCTGGGTTTATTCTTATTATCATAGGTGAACTTACACTATCATCCCAGAAACCTTTTATTAAATCTAAGTTACTATTTATCTCGATAATACTAGAGTCCATATTTGCATCATTATTAAACTCAAGCATAACAAAAGAAGTATTCTCTCTTGATACTGAAGTAACATTTTTTATATTATTTATTGTAGCCACTGATTGTTCAACAGGCTTTGTAATTACTGTTTCAATTTCTTCAGGAGTAGCTCCTGGATAATTAGTCATTATTGCTATAAATGGAAGATCTAGCTCTGGAAGGAGATCTGTTTCTAGATTTAAAAATGAAATTCCTCCAAGTAATAATACGATTATTACAGAAACAACTACTGTATATGGTTTTTTAACACTAAATTTTGACAAAATATTTCCCCTTTCTATCCGACCGACCAGTCGGTATCTTTAGAATTATATGTAATATATGAGTTTTTGTCAATAAAAAAATTCGTTTTTCTATCTAAAACAGAAAATACTTTCTATTAAGTTTTCTGAAATAAAATCTCAGCTTATCCTTAATAGAAAGTATTTATTTAAATCTCCATATATTATATTTGTTTCTAAAAGTTTCTAGATAACTTTTTTGCTAAAAAATTTTCCCATAAAATGAACTGTTAAATTAAATAGAAGTATAGAAAGCATAAACCCTGCTATTATATCTGATGCAAAATGAGCCCCAACTATTATTCTACTTAAACCAACATTAAGTCCCCAGAAATATGCAAAAAATCTAAGATGTTTTTCTTTTCCCTTAAGTTTAGGTATGAAGCTAGGTAAAAGACTAATGAGTATTATTCCAGTAGAGTTCATTGTATGACCTGATGGAAATGATGCAAATTTATTGCTAAAGTTTCCTCTGAAATTTCTTTGATACCATGGAGTGAATTCATTTAAAATATCTGTCATTTCTCTAAGTCTAAGTCTTCCCCAGACAGTTTTAAGTAGATTCATTACGAATATAACTGCAAGAAAATATATTATCGCTATAAAAGCATATCTTATAGCATCTTTTTTCTTTTTCTCTGGAATTTTTTTATATAAAAAATTTGAAAATAAAATTAATACTCCAACAACTATAGCTATTATTAGTAAAGAAGGTTTGTATCCTAAATTATCTCCTATATACACCCATACCATTGTTCCAGATATCAAAGAAAATATAATTATAAAAAATAAATAAAGTCCTTTTAAAAAATTATCTTTAAATTTATTTTCTTTAACTACTGTTTTATATAAAATTAAACTTGCGAAAACTACTAAAAATAAAAATGGTAACTCTCCAAACACTTCAAAAAATCT
>LFRM01115561.1_pt1 | contig 32411 bp, 34 predicted proteins | sample 618341 | NCBI WGS metagenome assembly LFRM01 (sample SAMN03654438, study PRJNA283298) | anaerobic digester metagenome | isolation source: pool of bioreactors CSTR01a, CSTR02a, and CSTR03a thermophilic anaerobic... | place: Denmark: Kgs. Lyngby | collected 2014-05-21 | reverse complement strand
ATAAGCTTAAAAACATTTATAAAATGACTTCAATTTATACTTCTTGGTATATAATGACTAGTTATGATAATCATGATGCGACTGTTGAATTTTTTGAAGAAAATGATTATTTTGATTATCCTAAAAATAAGATTCAATTTTTTACTCAAGATGAATTACCAATGATTGAACAAGATGGTAAAATAGTTATGGATAGTAAGTTTAATATTAAGATGGGTGCTAATGGTAGTGGAGGCGTTTTTCTAGCGCTCGCTAAAAATGGAATAATAGCATCTATGAAAAAAAATAATATTAAATGGGTATTTATTGGTGGCATCGACAATGTTTTATTACCTGTTGATAATCCTGACTTACTGGGTTTTGCTATTCATAATGATTATTTAGCAGCTTCTAAAATAATTAAAAAAGATTATCCCAAAGAAAAGGTTGGAGTCTTTGGTTACAAAAACAATTTACCAAGTGTTATTGAGTATTTTGAAATGACTGATGAAATGAATAACTTAAGAGATGAATCGGGAGAGTTAGTTTATAGTGATGCTCATATATTATGTAATTTATTTAATATAAGTGTTTTAGAAGATATTGCTACTAAGAATTTAGAGTATGTTGCTGCTTTTAAGAAAACAGAATATATAAATGACTTAGGAGAAGTAATAACTCCTGATGCTTTAAATGCTTATAAGTTTGAAACTTTTATCTTTGATGCTTTTTCATACGTTGATGAAGTTGGACTACTTCAAGGTAAACGTGAAAAAATATTTGCACCTCTTAAAAATAAAGAAGGTATTGATAGTCCAGAAACAGCAAGTAAATTATATTTAGACTTTTATAAGAATAAAGAAAATTAGAATACCGTTTAGTATTCTTTTTATGTTTAAAATTAAAATAAACCCCAAAATAACTATGATTATGATATAATAATTATAGTTATTTATTTAGGAGAGTGTGTTTATGAAATTATCATTAGTTGTACCTTGTTATAATGAAGAAGATAATGTTTTATTATTTTATAATGAAGTTATTAAATCTTTTAAAAATGTAAATTTTGAATATGAAATAATTTTTATTAATGATGGTAGCAAGGACCAAACAATTAATAAATTAAGAGAGATTGCAAGTAGTACTAAAGAAAATGTTAAGGTAATTAATTTTTCTCGTAATTTTGGTAAAGAAGCAGGTATGTATGCCGGATTAAAAGAATCTATTGGTGAATATGTTTCTATTATTGATGCCGATTTACAACAAAAACCAGAAACTGTTTTAGAAATGCTTGATATTTTAGAGCATGATACTGAATTTGATAGTGTTGCGGCGTATCAAGAAAAAAGAAGTGATGCATTTTTTAAAAGAATATTTTCGAATATGTTTTATAAACTTATTAATAAGATCTCAGATGTAGAATTTACACCTGGTGCGAGTGATTTTAGGGTTTTAAAAAGAAATATGGTTGATGCCATACTTGAGATGAGTGAGTATTATCGTTTTTCTAAGGGAATCTTTTCTTTTGTAGGATTCAATACTTACTATATTCCTTATGTAGCGGATAAAAGGGCTCATGGTGAAAGTAAATGGTCGTTCTTTAGTCTATTTAAATATGCAATTGAGGGCATTGTTGCGTTTACAACAGCACCTCTTCGAATTTCCGCATTCCTTGGTATTCTTATTTCTATTGGTTCATTTTTTTACTTAATGGTATTAGTTGTTCAAACTCTAATACTTGGTATTGATGTTCCAGGATATGCTTCAATTTTAGGTACTGTTTTATTACTTGGTGGTATTCAATTATTTGCCCTAGGAATAATAGGGGAATACTTAGGAAGAACTTATGTTGAAACAAAAAGAAGACCAATTTATATTGCTAAAGAAATTATTAATAATAAAAAAATAGATTAAATTAGTATTTGAATATAATGAGAGTGAGGAGAGTTTTATGAATATATTAGTAACCGGGGGTGCTGGTTATATCGGGTCACATACTTGTGTTGAACTACTTAATAATAATCATTCAGTTATTATTGCTGATAATTTATGTAATAGTAGAATTGAAACGATTGATAAAATTAAACAAATAACTAATAAGGATTTAATATTTTATCAAATTGATGTAACTGATGAACAGGCTTTAGAAAATGTATTTTCATCTCATAAAATAGATGGTGTTATTCATTTTGCAGGTCTTAAAGCAGTGGGAGAGTCTGTTGCAAAGCCACTTGAATATTATTACAACAATATTGTTAGTACAATGATTTTATCAAAAATGTGTCTTAAATATAATGTAAATAAGTTTGTTTTTTCATCATCTGCAACAGTATATGGAGATAATATAGTTCCTTTTATAGAAACTATGAACTTACTTCCAACAACTAATCCATATGGTGAAACTAAAGTTATGAGTGAGAGAATATTAACGGATGTAGCGGGTGCTAATTCTAAGTTTTCTGTTTCACTTCTTCGTTACTTTAATCCAATAGGGGCACATGAAAGTGGATTAATAGGTGAAGCTCCAAATGGAATTCCAAACAACTTAATGCCATATATTACTCAAGTAGCTAAAGGAAAACGCGAAAAATTAAGTGTCTTTGGTAATGATTACCCAACTGTTGATGGAACAGGAGTTAGAGATTATATTCATGTTGTTGATCTAGCTGAAGGTCATGTAGCAGCTATTGAAAAATTATCTGAAGGTGTACATATTTATAACCTAGGAACAGGCCATGGAACTTCTGTACTAGAGTTAGTAGAAGCATTTCAAGATGCTAATGAAATTAAAATAACTTATCAAATTGTTGATAGAAGACCAGGTGATATTGCTAATTGTTATGCCGATGCAAGTAAAGCTTTAAATGAACTTGGTTGGAAAGCTAAGCGGGATATAAAAGAAATGTGCAAGGATGCTTGGTGTTTCGAAAAAAATTATGTGGAAGACTAAAAAACGAGGAATATGATATGAGCGAAACAGCAAGATTTACGATGATAGATGAAGATTTTATATATGAAGTGTGTGAAAAAAGGTAACTGCTCTTGGCTATACTGCGAGAGATCATTGCCCCAATTGTTTATGCTCAAAACATGTTGATAATAACCCAGGGGATAGATCTTCTAAGTGTCACGGAATACTTAGACCAGTAGCAATTGAACCTAATAAAAAAACAAAATATAAAATTGTCTATATGTGTGATAATTGTAAAACAATTAAGAGAAACAAAATTGCTAGTGATGATAACAGAGATTTAATTACTGAAATAATGAGTAATCCACAAATTATTAATTAGATATAATGTATTAGTTGTCATAATTGACAAAAGATATAACTATGCTATAATATTTAATGCAGATGGCACATTATTCTAGTCAATTTATTTATTGCGAAGGTGGGGCTAAAAATCCACTACAGGGCACATCTATGAAGCTTTTGGTTTTTGCCTCTTACGCCCAGTTTGGGGTGGAAGCTGAGAGATAGGTTATTGGGCGCTCGTAAAGGCATACGACCCCGTTCCAATTTCCGTTGATTCCTAATTTTTAGGATAAACCTACTTTTGGTTAGCGCTATAAGTAGTGTAGCCTGTCTTGAGTGAGTATAGGGGATAACCGCTCTACTTTACTATCTGAGGCCTTGGATAGTAAAAGTACTGGGTTTGAAACTCTGTTTGCAAAAGAGAACTAGCTTTAAATATTGGTGAGGAAAACTCCTAGAGTGAATGTCAACATAGGATTAAAGTGTGTACTAAGTGGCAATCGAGTCATATATTTGGTAACAGTATATTAGTGCTTTTAAAGGGGAACCGCTATTACGGTAACGTGTAGTAAGTGCTAGGGAAAACCAACTCGACCTANNAAATTTTGAAAGGCGAAATATGAATTTAAATAAGACACAGAAAAAATTAATTGAAAAATTTAAAAAACAAAACAAAGCAAAAAAAATAGAAAAGTCTAACTTAAAGTGGGTAATTCAAACTACCATATTAGCTTTTATTATTTCTTTAGCATTTTCATTTGTATCAGAGATTACTATTCCTAACGTCAACATTATTGTTGGGATTATTTTAGTAATCATTTTTATTTTAATTGGAATTTTATTTGATGTTTTAGGAATAGCTGTAGCAACAGCTGATATTAAACCATTTCATTCAATGAATGCTAAAAAAGTAAATGGTTCAGATATAACGGTATTATTAATTAAAAATGCTGCCAAAGTATCATCTTTTTGTAATGATTTTATTGGTGATATATGTGGAATTGTTTCAGGTTCTGCTAGTGCGATAATATCAGTTATTATAGCCTCTAAATTAAATGCTGATATCGTTGTTGTTAGTTTATTTACAACTTCAATAATTGCTGGTTTAACAATTGGAGGAAAGGCTTTAGGTAAGTCTTTTGCAATTAATAAAAGTAATATTATCTTATATGAGTTAGGAAAAATTCTTTCCTATTTTTATAAGATAAGAAAAGATTAAAAATAAAGTGCTGAGTTAATTAACTCAACACTTTTTAAGTTGCTTGAACATAATCGATTGTTACATCAAAACTAACATTCTCGGGATCTGGATTGGTAGATGCTGTATTCCAAGTTACAACAATTGATCCAAATAAAGTTGAAATAGTTTTTTCCAAGACTGATGGTTGGGGCAAATACATTTATCAATATAATGTGACAGTAATAAATAAAACGGGAGTTTTAATTACTTATTGGCAAATAGATATAACCTTACCTGATAAAACTAAATATCAAAATGGGTGGAATGCATTATTTGAAGAAAATAATGAAAAACTAATCATTATTTAATCCTATTTTGAGCAAAGAATATATCTTGTTACCAGAAACCAAAACAACAAAAGCTAATAAATTCATCAATATAAAAGAAACTATAGATTTAGAACTTACTTCTTACAATGATTTAGTAACTAACTTTATGGATGATTTTAATATTCCTTTGAATAGTTCTTTAGAGATACAATTAATTATTAATTTAAATGGAAATATAAATAATCAACAGATTAATAAGGAGCATTATATGTTAGCATCTATTCCGTTGGGCGTTAAAGCTTTTGATATAACAACTTCTAAAAATTTTGTTGAAATTGAAAATGTATATCTAACACCACCACCTAAAAAAGAAACTATGTATATGAAAGCAATAATACACATAATCGTCGATTTAATTTTAATTGGAACTGGTACTTATTTTATTAAAAAAATTATTGATAAATATCATAGTAAATATTTACTTGAAAAAAGAAAAATATTAAAAGATTATGATGATAGAATAGTGGAAGTAGCTAATTTTGTTAAATATGAAAATAGGGACATGGTCAATGTACCTAATTTTGAAGAATTACTTAATTTAGCTGATGAAATTTTTGAACCCATTTTCTTTTGGGAAAGAAAGGTTCATCATAACAAAGAAGCATGGTTTTGCATTTTGAGGGATAATGTTATATATTGCTATATTTTATATAAGAATGAATATGTAAAAATTAATAAAAAAGTATAAATTATAATTGACTATAGATTCAAATTAGGATATACTTAGATAGTAGTAACGATTACTACTTCGGAGGAGACTATGAAATATTCCAAACAACGTGAATTAATATTAAACTATGTTTTAAATAGTCATGAACATCCAACTGCTGATAAGGTATATAAAACTGTTAAAAAGGAATTACCAAACATTAGTTTAGGAACCATTTATCGCAATTTAAATCAATTAAGTGAATCGAATTTAATAAGAAGAATTGCTCTTCCTAATAAAGTTGATCGCTTTGACAAAGAACAACCCGAACATTGTCATTTATATTGTAATGGTTGTGGTGAGGTTGTTGATTTAAATAAGGATCTAATGAAATCAACATCAAATATGATTTCAAAAATGACTGATTATAAGATGATTTTGCACAACATGGTTTTTATTGGAATATGTCCTAATTGTCAAAAGGAAAGGTGAGATATATGGAATTAAAAGGAAGTAAAACAGAACAAAATTTAAGGGATGCATTTGCTGGTGAAACACAAGCTCGCACTAAATATGATTATTATGCATCACGTGCTAAGAAAGATGGTTTTGAACAAATAGCAGCTATTTTTGCTGAAACAGCAAACAACGAAAAAGAGCATGCTAAAATGTGGTTCAAACTATTATATGGTGGTTCAGTTCCAGAAACTGATGCTAATCTATTAGATGCTGCACTTGGTGAAAATTACGAGTGGACAGAAATGTATAATGAATTTTCTAAAGTAGCAAAAGAAGAAGGATTTACTAATATCGCTAGACTATTTGAAGGTGTTGCAAAAATTGAAAAAGAACATGAAGAACGTTACCGTACTTTACTTGAAAATGTAAAAGCAAATACAGTGTTCGAAAAAGAAGAAGAAACAGTATGGGTTTGCCGAAATTGTGGACACATCCACCGTGGTAAAAAAGCTGTCGAAGTCTGTCCTGTTTGTGATCATCCAAAAGCTTATTTTGAAAAAAGAAATATTAATTACTAGGAGATGATGATAGTGGATAAAGCACTAATTGAAGCTTTAGAGCTAGAGACCAAAAGACAACAAAATAATATTGAATTAATAGCCTCAGAAAACTTTGTTTCAAAGGCTATTTTAACATTACAAGGAAGTATTTTAACAAATAAATATGCCGAAGGGTATCCTAAAAAAAGATACTATGGTGGTTGTGAATATATTGATATTTTTGAAGAAAAAGCAATTGATTATGCAAATAAATTATTTGGATCAACTTATGCTAATGTTCAACCTCATTCAGGCAGTAGTGCTAATATGGCTGTCTATAAAGCTTTGCTTAATCATGGCGATAAAATAATGGGGATGAATTTAAGTCATGGTGGACATTTAACACATGGACACTCTATTAATTTTAGTGGTATTGATTATTCTATTGCTTTTTACAACGTTAATAAAGAAACTGGATTAATAGATTATGAAGAAGTCGCTACTATTGCTAAGGCTGAAAAACCAAAATTAATTATAGCCGGGGCTAGTGCTTACTCTAGAACAATTGATTTTAAGAAGTTTAGAGAAATAGCAGATCAAGTTGGAGCTTACTTAATGGTTGATATGGCTCATATTGCTGGACTAGTTGCTGCTAACTTACATCCTAATCCTGTTTTGTATGCAGATGTTGTAACTAGTACAACTCATAAAACTTTAAGAGGTCCTAGGGGTGGACTTATTTTAACTAATAACGAAGAACTTGCTAAAAAGATTAATAAAACAATTTTTCCAGGAATTCAAGGCGGTCCATTAATGCATGTTATAGGCGCAAAAGCTCAATGCTTTTATGAAGCCTTACAACCTGAATTTATTGATTATCAAAAACAAGTTATTAATAACGCTAAAAAATTAGCTGATATATTAAAAGAAAATGGTTTTAGAATAATTTCAGATGGTACAGATAATCATTTAATATTAGTTGATACGATGTCAAGCGGAATAACTGGTAAAGAAGCAGAAACTATTTTAGACAAAGTTAATATAACAGTTAATAAAAATACGATTCCTTATGATACTAAATCACCATTTATAACAAGTGGTATTAGACTTGGTAGTCCAGCTATGACAACTCGTGGATTTAAAGAACAAGAATTCGAACAAGTTGGTAAATTAATTGCTAAAGCATTACATAATAAAGATGATAATGAAGTACTAGAAAACATAAAAAAAGAAGTTATTTCTTTAACTAATTCTTTTCCTCTATATGAGTAGGTGATAATATGAATAAAATAATTGATGGAAAATCAACTAGTTTAAAAATTAAAGAACAGTTAAAAGTTGAAGTTGAAAGTTTTAATATAAAACCAACTTTAGCAGTCGTTCAAGTTGGAGATAATCCAGCCAGTAATGTTTATATTAAATCAAAAGAAAAAGCAACAAGCGTTGTAGGCATTAATTTTAAACATGTAAAGCTTTTAGATGATGTATCTGAATCAGAATTAATAGAAAATATTAATGAATTAAACAATGACTCTAAAATTACAGGTATAATTGTTCAATTACCAATCCCAAAACATCTTTGTGAAAGAAAGGTATTAGATGCCATTTCTCCATTAAAGGACGTTGATGGTTTAACTGCTACTAATATGCAAAAATTAATTACTGGTGATGAAGGAATAATACCTTCAACACCACGTGGTATTATGACTTTACTTAATACCTATGATATTAAATTAGAAGGAAAACATGTAGTAATTGTTGGGAGAAGTAATTTAGTTGGAAAACCATTAATAAATTTATGTTTAAATGAAAATGCAACAGTAACAATATGTCATTCTAAAACTCTTGATTTAAAGGAACATACTAAACAAGCGGATATCTTAATAGTCGCAGTTGGTCAAAAACATTTAATAAATAAATCAATGATAAAAAAAGATGTTGTTATTATTGATGTAGGAATTAATAAAGAAGATGGCAAACTTTATGGTGATGTTAACTTTGAAGATGTTTATGACACAGTATCATTAATTACTCCGGTTCCTAAAGGTGTTGGACCAATGACTGTTGCAATGCTTCTTAAAAATGTAGTTGATTGTTATAAAAAGAACATTAGTTAATGTTTTTTTTTATAATTTTAATTTTATTGTTAATAATATTAACGGTGATTAAATGAAAAAAATATTATTTACAGGTGCTCGTAGTGGTATAGCGCATGCTACTATTAAAAAATTATTAAATAAAGACTATTTAATTTATTTAACAGTTCATACTGATAAACAATTAGAACTAGTTCAAAAAACTTATAAGGATCAAGAAAACATCATTTGTTTAAAAATAGATATAACAAATGCTAATGATTTAAAAAAGGTAGAAGAATTAGATATTGATGTTTTAGTATGTAATGCTTCAATTGGTGAAGGTGGTTCAATTGTCGAAATTCCAATGCCTCTAGTTCGTGATACTTTTGAAGTTAATGTTTTTTCAACTTTTGAATTAATTCAAAAAATATTTAAACAAATGATAAGAAAAAACAGTGGTCGTATAATTGTAATGTCATCATTAATAAGATTAATACCAATAGATTTCTTAGGCGTTTATGGTGCGACTAAAGCTTCTATTAGTCATTTAATGTGTACGTTAAATAAGGAATTAAAATTATTAGATACAAATGTTAAAGTAGTTCTGGTAGAGCCTGGTGCTTATCATACAGGATCAAACCAAGTAATGCTTGATAATAAATATACTTGGATGAATAAAGATAGCTATTTTAGTAATTGTTTAGAACAAATTAGAAAAACAGAAAACAAATTTTTTAATTTATTTGAAAGAAATTCATTAGCATCAGTAGTTAGAACTATGGAAAAATCAATAGAATCAGAATGTCCTAGATTCTTATATCAAGTTCCTGTATTCCAAGCGGTGGGTGCTAAAATTCTCAATTTTATTTTTTTCTAAATAATTGTTATAAACACTTGCATTTAGCAAGTGTTTTTGTTATTATTATATTGTTCTATATTTGGCGATGTAGCTCAGCTGGCTAGAGCGTCCGGTTCATACCCGGAAGGTCGGGGGTTCAATTCCCTCCGTCGCTACCAATAATTATAATAAAGCTCGCAGTGCGCGAGTTTTTATATGAAAAATATGAAACTTATTATGTCAAAAATAAACTATAATAATTTACAAATGTACAAGAAATATTAGGGCTTCTTCTAATATAATCTTTAATCCATTTTAATTCTATTTCAGTATGAGCATTAGGATGAGGAGTATGAGGTTTATGAGACTTATCAATCAAAGATTCTTTAGTACCATCAAACTTTTTATTCCATCTCATAAGAGAAGCTTTACTAATTTTGTATCTTCTACAAACAAAAGAAATAGGATTACCTTTTTTGTATAATTGAATAGCAAAATATTTTGTGTTTAAATCATGTGGATAATAACGTTGAGAATGTGATATAATTTCCATAGCGATTTATTCCTTTCTAAGTGTTTTGTTTGTTAACTAACATTTTAGAATAATAAATCGCTTTTGTATATAGTTTGANNGTCTCACATCAATTGTAACATTACAAAAATAAAGTATAATAATTTAAAAATGATTTGCTAAATTATAAAAACTATGCTATACTTAATTAGTGCTTCCGAATAGAATAATTATTATTTTATATAAAGAGGTATAATTGAAAAGGAGGAAGAACATGAAACAAGGAACAGTTAAATTTTTTAACAGTGTAAAAGGTTTTGGTTTTATTAAGAATGATGAAACTAGCGATGAAATCTTTGTACACATTTCAGCGTTAAACGATGGACTTAAAGATCTTAATGAAGGTCAAAAAGTTACTTATGAAGTTGAAAAAGATCCGAAAAGTAATAAAGATAGAGCGGTAAACGTATCGTTAAATAATTAAATTAGGGCAACCTAATTTTTTTTATTTGTTTTAATATTAAAATAACTCTTGAATTTCAAGAGTTTTTTGTTTAAATATATAAATTATAAGGGTTAAAATTATCATTTAATAATTTGAAAAGTGTGCTATAATTGTGTTAGAGGTGTTAAGATGAAACGCTTTATGTTATTTGTAATTAGTTTTTTCTTTCTTTGTTCAACTAGTTTTGCTAGTTCTAAAAGAATAGATGCTAAACTTGATAAATGTGTTGATGGTGATACCGCTAAATTTGTTATCAATGAAAAATTAGAAACAGTTCGGTTTTTAGCAATTGATACTCCTGAATATACAACTAAAAAGGAAACCTATGGTAAGGAAGCATCTGCTTTTACTTGTGATAGATTAACTCACGCTAATAAGATTGAAATAGAGATAGAGCCTAATAGTGATACTTATGACCGTTATGATCGCTTACTAGCGTGGATTTGGGTAGATGATTATTTACTTCAAGAAGACTTAATAAAAGAAGGACTTGCTGAAGTTGCATATTTATATGGTGATTATAAATATACACCTTTATTAGAAGTTCAAGAAGGAATAGCTAAAGTTAAAAAAATAAATATTTGGGAAAATGAACAATTAATTAATTTTGGAGATATGACAATTAGTAAATTAATTTTATTTAGTGTAATTGTTGTTGTATTAATTTACTTAAAAAAATATAAGTTAGAAATAAAAAGAAAGTAGGAATTATATGACTGAACAAGAATTGATTGAGGTCTTTAAATATAATGGTTATGATATCTCTAAATACAGCGATAATATTTCAATTGTAAGTATTGATGGTAGCAAATATATCGATAAAAGGAAAAAGGCCATTGCAACAACTAGTACTTTTAGTTGTACTAACTTACTTGCTTATAGTAGTGATTTTGCTTATTTAGTGCATATGTATCCCTCAGAGATGGTTGGTGACAACAATGCTTTTGATAACAGATTAAATGAACTAAATAAACTTCTTAAACATTTTCAATCAAAAGAATTAAACATTTTAATTTCTTTGGGTGAATCTGTTCCTAATGATGGAAAAAGGGATTTTCATGATTTTACTCATATTGTTAATAAATTAAAAGTACTTGGTGATGAATGTGAAAAATTAGGTGTTAATTTAAATGTACTCAAACCAACTAAAAGTAAATATTTACTTTTTGATTTAGAAAATTCTTTATTATATATTGATAACCCTAATAAACAAGCAGTTAATATTAACACTTTAGAACGAAAACCACTTGTTTCAATACCTGATGATAAAAAAGTATATGAGGTATTATAATGAGTATTCAAATCAATAACATAATGTTAGTTCAAACAAAAGATGTTTATGAGTTTAAATTAATGGTTGCTTCAGATTTTCATTATAACCGTTTCTTTAAAAAAAATAACTTTACTGAAATAGGTGAAATAATATCTGAAGAAAAACCAGATTGTTTAATTATTCCTGGTGACCTAGTGTCGCCTAAAACTAATGAATATGATAAATTGTCTAAATATTTAAATTTATATAGTAACTATACTAAAACAATTATTACTTTAGGTGATACTGATTTTAAAAATAAAAACCGTAATAATATTAAAAATTTAGAGTTTTTTAAATCATTAGAAAATAACAATATTAAATTATTTAAAGAAAACAGTATGGGTTATTATAGTTTATTGGGTGTTAATTTTTATGGATATAGTCCGAATATAAATAAGACTGATTCTTTAGAAGAACAATTAAGATCTTTTAAGTTTGGACTTATTGGTTATTTAGAAGAAGCAAGTATTGATGAAAACTTATTTAATGTTTTAATAACTCATGATGTTCGTAATATAATTAAAAACTGGCATGTGTATGGAAACTATATTTTAAAAGATATTGATTTAATAATAAGTGGTAATCAAGGTTTAATACCACTTGATAGATATATTAAACTAAGAGAAAAACTATTAATTATATCTCGGGGCATTAGATCAATTAATCAGTTTAATAGCCCAGAAGTTGATATTATAAAAATAAGAAAATTAAATTATGGAGAAACCAAAAGTGTTTGTCCATCTTTTTATGTTTAAGTGCATATAATTAAATCGGGAGTGATAATATGCCTAGAATAGAGATTACTGATAAAGTTTATTTTTTAAAAAGTTTAATAATTTTTATATCTTTTTCGTTATGTTTATTAATAATGCTTATTATTGTAAAGGGTTGGTATAAAAACATAATTGATTTTATAAAAAGAAAAAAGTAACTTGTGATATAATGGATATTATATCGGAGGTAATTATGAGAATAATAATAGATGCAGATGCTTGTCCTAGTGTTTCAAAAATTACAAGTATTGCCAAAGAATATAATGTTGATTTATTTCTATATACTGATTTTAATCATAATATAGCAAGTGAATACGGCAAGGTTATTGTTGTTGATCAAGGATATCAAAGTGTTGATATGTATATTTCAAATATGGTTACTAATAATGATGTTGTTGTAACTCAAGATTATGGCTTGGCCTTAATTTGTCTATCTAAAGAAGCACAAGTAATTCATCCTAATGGCTTTATTTATGACGATGATAATATTGATAAAATGATGTTTGAACGACATTTATCTAGTCAACAGAGAATTAGAAGTAAGAGGGTTAAAGGTCCTAAAAAAAGAACCAAAGAAGATGAAGATCTGTTAATTAATAATTTGGTAAAGATATTATCAAACAATTAAATATATGATATACTTATAAAGTATGAAAGAGGTAAAATATGTACGATAAATTTATTTTAATATTAAAAGGTGCTATTATAGGAATAGCAAATATTATTCCGGGTGTTAGTGGTGGAACATTAGCTATTACAATGGGTCTTTATGAACGTTTAATTAAAGCTATTACAACTTTTTTTAAGGATTTCAAAAACAATATAAAATTTTTATTTCCAATTGGAATAGGGGCAGTAATAGGTCTTTTACTAGTTAGCAAATTAATTGCCTTTTCTTTCGATAACTATCCAGTACCAACTAATATATTTTTTGTTAGTCTTATTTTAGGTGGCTTACCAATGCTATTTAAAAAAGTTAAAGGTAGAGAATTAAAAGATTATAATATTTTTATATTATTAATAGTTGCTGCATTTTTAATTGGATTAACATTCATTAATAGTAACACTAATATGGTTTCTTTTGATAACATGAATTTGTTAAAATACACTAAATTATTTATAGTTGGAATAATAGGGGCTGCAACAATGGTTATTCCAGGTATTAGTGGTTCTTTTGTCTTTATGTTATTAGGGTACTATCGCCCGATTTTGAACATTATTACTAACTTAACATCTTTTTATAAAATGGATTTTAATACAATAATTAATCAAGGCCTTATCCTATTACCTTTTGGGCTAGGGGTTACTGTTGGAATAGTAATAATTGCTAAAATTATTGAATACTTTTTAAATAAATTTGAAACAACAACCTATTATGCAATTATTGGTTTTGTTATAGGTTCGGTCGTTATAATTATTAAACCACTTTTTGATTACACTTTGACATTACCTATGGTTATAATGAGTATTATATTAGGAATGGCAGGATTTATAATTGCTTATTTTTTAGGAGAAAGGTGATAACATGCTAGGAGTTATTATTTTAGGAATTGTTCAAGGAATAGCTGAATTTTTACCAATATCTAGTTCAGCTCACTTAATAATTTTTAGAAATGTTTTTAATATTGGAAGTTCGGTTACTGAAAATGTTGCTTTATCTTTTGATATTGCTCTTCATTTCGGAACATTACTTGCAATTCTTGTATATTTTTTTAAAGACTTTCTTAATATGTTAATCAAAGGATTAACTAAAGGGATAAAAGATAGTGAAGGTAAAGTTTTATATTTCCTAATAATTGCCTCAATACCAGCCGCAATTGCTGGGTTATTATTTGAAGATTTGATTGAAAATTTAATTAGAGGTAATTTATTAATTATTGCAGTTTCACTAGCAGTAATGGGTATTATTATTTATATGGTTGATAAAAAACAAAAACAAGAAAAAGAAATTAATGACTTATCACTAAGTGAAGCTTTTATAATTGGAGCTTCACAAGTATTCGCGCTTATTCCAGGATTTTCAAGATCAGGAACAACAATAGCTGCTGGAAGGATTCTTAATCTTAAACGTGAAGATAGTGCGAAATTTTCTTTCTTTTTATCTGCTCCTGTAGTTTTAGGCGCCGTTATACTTAAATTATTAAAACCTGAAACAATTGGTATTATTAGTGCCAATACATCAATCTTTATAGTAGGTATTTTAGTTTCTTTTATTGTAGGAATACTAACAATAAAGTATTTACTTATATATCTTAAAAAGCATGATTTTAAAATCTTTATGTGGTATCGTTTGATACTTGCGCTAGTGGTTATTATATCTTTGTTTTAATTATGTATATAACTAAACTAATTGTTTAATAAGTACCCCACGTGATTGCTACGTGGGGTTTGTTGTTTAAAAGTTGAATTTGTGATAATATTATACATAGATGGACAAATTATGGGGTGATCGAATGAAAATAAAATATATTATATTTAGTGCCATAATGTTGCTCTTTATTACTAGTTGTGGAAGTTTAACATCTCGTGAAAAGTTTATAAAAAATGATTATGAAGTACTTGATGAAGTGAATTATCAAAAATATTTAAATGAGACTGATTATTATTTATTTAATTTAGAAACTGATATTAAATATTTTATTTATGCCAAAGGGGAAGATTATCAAATTTATTTTTTTGAAAATGATTGGGCTAGTATAGATAATTGTGAATATGATTTAAAAAATAATAAAGCAAAAGATGGTTATGTGTGTTCGAGTGAAGAAGTAGTAAAATTAAATAAATTAAAAGAAATTGTTAATGGTGAGTTAGAAAAACTTAAGATAACGATTGATGATTTGAACCAAGTTTAGAGATACTTAAAGTATCTTTTTTATTGTTAAAATATTGTTTATATACTATAATGAATATAGGAAGTGGGTGGTCTCATGATTAAGTTTATAGTTAACGAAGTAGGACACTTTAACGCTTATGATATTGAAAAACAAATTGAAGCTAATGATTCAATTATTATAACTTCAAGTAAGAAGATGGTTTTATATAAAAAATTTTTTAATACTTATAATAATGTACGTATTATTAATTTAAAACAATTAATTTATCAAATATATCAAGATAATATAAATACATTACCTGTTTTAACTAGTGAAGAACAAACTTTGTTTTTTATTAGAGCTCTTAAACTAGTAAAGTCTGATTTAAATTATTTAGGTGATCACTCATTTGATATGATTGCTGATTTAATTAATATTTATAAAAATGAAACTAATCATATGCTTATTAAAAATAACTACCAAACACCTATTATAGAAGATATTACATTAATTATTAATGCTTACCTTAAACTAATTAAAGATAATTATATAGATGAACAAATATTATATAAAGAAGTATTAAACTTTTTAAAAGGCAATAAAATTTATGTCACCAAAAATATAGTTATAAGTGATATTTATTATTTTAATGAAGTAGAAAAACTAATTGTTAAAGAATTAATTAATAATTGTAATAATGGATATTTATATTTTTTAAATGATAAACATATTCCTGGTGCTGAAATTCATAGTGACACTTTTAATTATTTTAAAGAATCTTTTTCTAATAATTACATATTAGAGAAACTAGATAATAAGATAGATCCTAATCGTGAGTTTATTATTAATAACTTATATAGTTTAGATAATGAAGTTTCTCCTAAAAGTGATTATGTTAAACTATATGGGGCGAGTGATTTATATGATGAAGTTGTTTTTGTTGCTAATCAAATAAGTAATTTAATTAGAACAAAAGGGTACCGCTATCATGATTTTGCTATTGTTTCAAATGCTATAAATGATTATGAAAATTATTTTGATTTAATATTTAAGGATAATAATATTCCATACCATAAAAACACTAATATTAATGCTAATTTTTTTAATTATATTTTAAGACTGCTTGATGTTATGAGTGGGGACGTTAATAAAGAAACCTTAATTAATATTTTGAAATCAGGCTTTTATAATTTTGATGATGAATATATTAACCAAATAATAAAAGATGGTGAAGATCTATTTTTAGAGTCTTCAATTATTAAACCTTTAATTAATATGGATAAAAATAAAAATATTAGTGAATTACTTTTATATTTATATAATTATTTAGAGCAATTTAAAATTCTTAATATTATTAATTTGCATGACTCTGAAACATGGGATGAGTTTATTAAAATATTAGATGTAATTTATTTAGTGTATAAAGATTCAAACATGACTACTTTGGAACTTAAAGAGTGTCTAAATTATTTTTTTAAATCAGTTAAAGTTCAAACTAATTATTTAGATGAAGTGTTAGTGGGGGATACTAGCGTTATAAATTCATTAACACCTAAGGTTGTATTTTTTATAGGTGTTAATGAAGGGGTTGTACCTTCTAAAGCAACTAATAATATTTTGTTAAATAATTTTGAAACTCTCAAGTATTATCAAAATTATCCAAAATTTAATAATATCTTAATTGATAAATTTAACACGTTTTACGCGATGGTTTGTCCAAGTGATGAAATATTCATAACTTATTATAAAATCTCTAAAAGTGGGTCTAAAACGAATCCTGCGGCAATAATTAAGAAAATTAAAAGTATGTATCAAGAATTAACTGTTTTTGATAAAGAAGATTTAAATAATTTAGTTTCTCTTCCAAACTTAACTTATAATCATTATTTAACTAGTGATAATGAAAAACTTAAAGATTATTTAAAAAAGTATTTTGACAATCATAGTTATTATCAAAAATATAATAAATTAATAGATTATATTCCTCGTTTTTATGATATTGAAAAAATTAATTTTACTAATCTTGATTATTTATCACTAAGTCCAAGTTCAATGGATGTTTACAATTATTGTTCTTTTCAATACTTTTGTAAATATATTCTTAAATTAGAAAAAAAAGAAAGTTTTAAATATGATAATCGAATTGTTGGAACATATATTCATTATTTATTTCAAAACTTAATTAGTAATTGTGCTACCAAAGATAATATTTCAGGAATGCTTAGTTTTTGGAAAAAAGAATTTATAAAAAAAGAAGAAATTAATGTAACTAGAACTATGGATTATATGTTTGATAAATTAAATAATAGTGTTTTAAAATTATGGCCTTTTATGTACGATGAAATTAATAATAATAAGTTTGTTAGTGGTGAACTAGAACTTAATATTTCATCATCTTTAAAATATGAACCAATCGTCTTACAAGGTAATAACATACCTATTTATTTAAGAGGAATTATTGATAGAGTTGATTTATACAACAATTATGTTCGAGTAATTGATTATAAAACAGGCTCAAAAGCGATTAATTTAAATGATATGGTTTATTCTTTAAATCTTCAATTATTTATTTATTTATTATTTATAAAAAAATCAAAACCAGATTTAATACCCTCAGGACTGTTTTATATGCCGTCACTTATTAAATATGAACGTACTTTGTTTGATTATAAAAATTATCGCTTAAGTGGAATGTTTATTGATAATAAAGAAGTAATTGAAGCTCTTGGTGGCGATGATATTAATAATTATATTGATGCTTATACGAGGGATAAATTTAAAGATGGTGTAAAAATAGAAGAGTCTTCGATGGATGATATTTTAAAGTTTACTGAAAAAAGGATTATTGATACCGCTAATAATATATTAGATGGTAACTTTAAAATCAATCCTTTAAAGGGTAAAGATTTATGTCAGTATTGCCCGTATCAAGCTATATGTGGTATTGAAGAAGGAAGCAATCTATATCGCAAATATCAAAAACATAGTAAAGATGAAGTTTGGGATATTGTTAGAGGTGAGATAAATGAATTGGACTGATGATCAGAAATTAGCAATTACTACTCGTGGTGGTAAAGTAATTGTCAGTGCTGCTGCTGGTAGTGGAAAAACAGCAGTACTATCTGCAAGAATCATTGATTATATATTAAAAGGTGGTAGTGTTGATAAATTACTCGTTGTTACGTTTACTACCTTAGCTGCTGGTGAAATGAAAGAAAGAATTAAAAAAAATATAAATGATGCACTAATGAAAGATCCTAGCAATACCCATTTACAAGAACAAACTTTATTAGTTGATTTAGCGCAAATAATGACTATGGATGCTTTTTATAATAAACTAATTAAAGAAAATTTTATGTATTTAAATATTTCACCTGATTTTTCTGTTATTGATGAAATAGAATATAAAATTTTAAAATATGATGTTGCTAAATCATTAGTTGAAGAATTACTTGAAAATAATTCTAAAATAATTGAATTGCTTGATAATTTTTGTAACTATAAAGATGGAACAACTATCGAAGAATTATTAATTAGTTTTAATGATTATATTAATAAACTACCAAATCCTAGTTACTGGTTAGATAAACTACCAAGTATACATGATGTTGATGATATTAGTAATAGTATTTGGAGTAATATTTTATATTCGGAACTAACTGATGATATTGAAGGCTTTAAAAATTTATATTTAGATATGTTAGAAGAAATTAAATTAGATGATGTATTATTTGAAAAACTAAATGATTTTACTAATAATGAAATGGAACCCTTTGATAAAATTATTAAAGCTATTAAAAATAATGATATAGAAAACTTAATTAGTTTAATTTCATCTTTTGATATGAAAACTTATCCAAGAATAAAAGATTATGCGGATCATCCAACTTCAGTTAAATTTAAAAATATTCGTAATGAACTTAAAAAAACAATTAAAGATTATAACAATGTTTTAAAATATAATGATACATTTAAAGATGATCAAAAATCCCTTAATTTAATTATTAATGAATTAATTTATGTTACTAAAATATACCGCACTAAATTACAGAAAATTAGAAAAGAAAATAACTTTTATAGTTTTGATGATATACCTCATTTAGTGATCAAACTACTTGTTAAAGATTATAACTTTGAAACGGGCAAAATTTTAAAAACTGATATTGCTAAAAATTTAGAAGATATGTTTGATGAAATATTAATAGATGAATTTCAAGATACTAATTTGGTTCAAAATTTAATTTTTTCAAGTTTATCTAAAAATGATACTAATTTATTTATAGTAGGAGATGTTAAGCAAAGTATTTATGGCTTTAGAAGTGCTAGACCTGATTTACTTATTAATGAAAAAAATAATGCTTCTAAACAAAACTTTCCTAAATTAATAAATTTATCACAAAATTTTAGAAGTAGAAAAGAAGTATTAGATTTTTCAAATTATTTGTTTTCTAAAATAATGTCAGATACATATGGAGATATCACTTATGATGAAAATGAATGTTTGAACTTAGGTGCTAAATATTTGGAAAATGAAAACAACTCAGTTGAACTTCAAATACTTACTGAATTAAGTGAAAAAGATGAAGAAGAAGATATTACTAATCAAGAAAAAGAAGCGGTAGTTGTAACAAATAAAATCAAGGAATTATTTGCTAGTAATTATCAAGTATTTGATTCTAAAACTAATATGTATCGCCCTTTATTAAAAAGTGATATTGCCATCTTATTAAGATCCCCTGGAGAGTTTGGTAATATTTTAAGAGATACACTAGTAAGTAATGGAATCGATGTTTATACTGAAAAAACACCAGTATATTTTAATAATTATGAAATTAAATTAATCATTGCACTACTTAAAATTATTGATAACCCATATGATGAAATTTCACTTACATCAGTACTTAGAAGTCCTATATTTGAGATTGAATCAAGTTTACTTATGGAAGTTAGAAATTTTAATAAAAGTGATAATTTATATAATAACTTATTTAAGATGCAAAATAATTCAAAAATACAAAACTTCTTAAAAAAATATAAAGATTATCAATTAAAATCATATAGTCTAAATATAAATAAACTATTAAATTATATTTATAACGACACTAAGATACTAGCCATTATTAGTTCTTTTGATAACGGTGAAAAACATTTAAAAAATCTTTTAGAAATGGTTAATCACAGTAATAACTATTTAGAAAACAATACTAATAGTTTACACGATTTTATTGTTTATATTGACACGTTAATTGACAATGACTATAGTTTAGAAGGGGTTAATCCGGCAACTGAAAAGGACAGTGTCTTAATAACAACGATTCATAAATCTAAAGGATTAGAGTTCCCGATAGTGATATTACCACGACTTGATAAAAAATTTAATTTTGATGATTTAAGTCAAACCATTATTTTAGATAATGATTATTATTTAGGACTTAAACTTCGTAATCATGAGTTATATAATGTTAATTCTAATTTAATTTTTGAACTCATTAAAATGAACGTAAAAAACAAACAGTTATCAGAAGAGTTAAGAGTTTTATATGTCGCTTTGACTCGTGCTAAAGAAAAATTAATCATGACCGGTGTTGTTAAAAATTTAGAAAAAAAGATTACATATATTAATAGTTTAGCAGGTAATACTGATGTTATTTATCTTAATTATTTAAAAACTTCAAAATCAATGTTAGATTTTATATTACCGGTTGTTATGAAACATTATAATAGTAAGGAACTTCGTGAGATGGCCAACATCGATACTAAAGTTTATAATGATTCAATTAATTTAAAAACTTATATTAAAGATTTAAATGATATTATAATTGATAAAAAGGAAGTTATTAAGTTAGCTACTAACGATGTTTTACAAAATGATATTTATGACGTTTTAGAATATAAGTATCCATATCAAGGTCCTAATTATAAAGTTAGTTTAAGTGTAAGTGAATTAAACAAGCAAGGCAATTTTATTTTAAAGCCTTCATTTATAACACCAAATAAACAACTAACAGTTGGTACTGTTTATCACAAAATACTAGAACATTTAGAGCTTATAGACTATGATTTTAATTCATTTAAAGAAGCGATTAATAATTTAGTTGATATACATAAATTAACAAGTTCTGATGTTGGTTTAATTAATTTAAATAAAATTTTTAATTATTTTAATGATCCATTATATTTAACAGTAATAAAAAATAGTAACCATAAAAAAGAATATCCAATTTCATTTACAATTAAAGTAAAAGAACTTGATAAGAAGTCTAATTTAGAAGATGAATTAGTCGTAGATGGAATTATTGATTTATTTTTAAAAAAAGATGATACTTATTATATAATTGATTATAAAAGTGATGTTGTTGATAATGAACAAGACTTGATAGATAGATATAAAAAGCAATTAGATTTATATGAATATGCATTAATTAAAAAAACAAACGGTAAAGTTTTAAAATATTTATATTCGATTCATCTCAGCAAATTTATTAAATTATAATATATGTTTAAAAATGGTGTCCAAGTTGATTAAATTAATAAAATCCACGTGATTAATATGTGGGTTTTTATTTTGAAAAAATCATGTTTTTTTGATAAGTTTTTATATAATTTAACCCAATTAATGTTAATTGATTACAAATTATAACCTTGTTTTTTTCCAACAATTTTATTATACGTGTACATTTGTAAATGATGTGAGACAAAAAACTGATAAAAATAAAAGTGATATGTTATAATAAAATTGTTAATTATCTTCGTTTGTTGTATAATAAAATTATTATTAGAGAATTGTTTATTTATAGGTAAACAATTTTTATGTGAAAAGTTTATTTAAAAAATTTGTACTAAGCTCTAGTTTACCGAATAAGGAGAAGTTATGAAAAAGAAAATATTAAAAATTACCTTAGTAATAGTGTTAATTATTGCTGCTTTAATCGGTGGTTATGCTATTTATGGTTCATACAAGATTAATCAATTATCAGATATGATATTTGAGGATATGCTTGCCTATACAACTAAAGATAATGAAAATGCAGTTATCACGGTAGGAATCATACAAAACGACAAAATGGTATACGAAGTTTATGGTGAAAACGGAATGAAAATATCCCAAGAAGAACATATCTATGAAATTGGGTCTATTACAAAAACATTTACCACTTCATTGTTATGCAAAGCTATTGTCGAAGGAAAAATCAAACTTGATAATCATATTGATGAGTATTTGAGCCTAAAAGAAAAAGATTATTATCCAACAATACGAAGGTTAGTAACACATACGTCAGGATACAAGAACTACTATTTTGAAAAACCCATGATGTCTAACTTTATACATGGAGAAAACGATTATAATGGAATTTCTCAAGCCATGATTTTAAAAAGACTCATAAAATTAATTTGAATGATTCTGATTATCCATTTAAATATTCTAATTTTGGGATAGTAACTTTGGGTGCTGTACTTGAACAAATATACGACAATGATTATACATCATTGATAAATGATTATACATCATTGATAAATGATTATATTTCAGATGATTTGGGTCTTGCTAATACAAAAGTTTCTGACGGTTCCGGTGATCTAGGTAATTATTGGAAATGGTCAAAAACAGATGCATATGCAGCAACAGGAGCAATATTATCAAACATTACTGATATGATGCAATATTTAAAAATACATATAGATGAAAAATTAGATTATTTATCTATAGCGCATGAATCATTAGCTGAAGTTGATGAGGTTACTTGTTGGTTGACCGGTTATGATATTCATCGTTTACGAGCTCAAATTGATAAAGGTGTTGACTTTGAGACATTCTTTTTTGAAGCCCCACAAATTAACCCAAATGCTTATAAAATCACAGGTGTAATCTGCGGTGTTCGTGTAGAGGAAATCGAAGACCCCCTTATGCAAAAAAATCGCTGGCTTGATAAATTAGTTGACGAATTAGCAAAAGGAAAAACAATGGATAAGATTTTAAAAAATTAATTTCAAATGGAAGTAATACATTAGTAACATATGATATTTCATTTATCCTTATCAATAGTATTAATATTTTATTAATACTGTTTTTTCTTTTATTTATACAAAGTTAATAATTAGTTTTTAACTAACTTAATTTTAACACGGGTGTTTTCTTTTTGCTATTCCCAATTCATTTTACACTATCTTTATTATGTACGACTTGACTAAAATATAAAAAAACACTATAATTAGTGTGTAACAAAAACGCAAAAGGAGACGAAAATGAATAATTATAATAGTGAAGGTTACGGTATTATTGAAACTTTAATTAGTATTTTTACAGTTGATAAGGGGACTGTTAAAGTTCTTTTGTTTAAAAAGAAACAAGAACCTTATAAAGGTTATTGGATGTTGCCAGGTGATTTATTAAAACCTAATGAGAGTTTAGATGAAACTATTAATGGATATGTAATTGAAAACTGCGGTTTTTCTAATTTACATGTAGAACAATGTCATGTGTTTAGTGATGTTGATCGTATACCAGATACAAGAATTATTGCAAATTCTTATATTGGGTTAATCGATAGTAAAAGTGTTGAATTAAAACAAGAAATACCTAGCTCAATTGAAAGTGAATGGTTTGATATAAGAAATATTCCAAAAACAGTCTATGACCACAATTATATTGTTGCAGCATCAATTAGTTATTTAAAAGAAAAAATTGTTAATAGTAATATATTAAAAATTTTATTTCCAAGTGATTTTACTTTACCTGAGTTACAAAAAGTTTATGAACAAATTTTAGATAGGGAGTTAGACCGTCGTAATTTTAGAAAGAAATTTATTAATATGTGTTTAATAGAAGATACTGGATATAAAAATGAAGGTTATACAGGGAGACCTGCTAAATTATATAAATTTAAAGATGATTTTGAAGAAAGAAATTTATTTTAAAATATGTATATAAAATGATTGACAAACATATAATAAAGATGATATATTATTAATGCATTTAATTTTTAGGTTTACTTCGGTAAATCTTTAATTAAGTATACAATGAAACACCTGGGTGTGTGTAAAGGAAGGAGGATAATATGCCAACAATTAATCAATTAGTAAAAAAAGGAAGAACTACTAAAACTAAAAAAAGTAAATCTCCAGTTTTAGGAATTGGATATAATAGTCGTAAGAGAAAAGAAACGGATTTAAATTCTCCACAAAAGCGTGGTGTTTGTACTCGTGTAGGAACTATGGCTCCAAAGAAACCAAACTCAGCTCTTCGTAAGTATGCCCGTGTAAGATTAAGTAATGGATATGAAGTTACTGCTTATATAGGAGGAGAAGGACACAATTTACAAGAACATAGTGTAGTTTTACTACGTGGTGGACGTGCCAAAGACTTAATTGGGGTTCGTTATCACATTGTTCGTGGAACTCTTGATACTTCAGGCGTAGATAAACGTCGTCAAGGTCGTTCTAAATACGGTACTAAAAGACCAAAAGCAGCAAAATAACAATTTAATATATAATTGAGAGGAGGATATGAACTTGAGAAAAAGAAGAGCAGAAAAAAGAGATGTTTTAGTTGATCCAATGTATCAATCAAAAGTTGTTACAAAATTAGTAAACAGACTAATGATTGACGGTAAAAAGGGTGTTGCCCAAACGATTTTATATGATGCTTTCGATANNAGAGAACCAATGGAAGTTTTTGAACGTGCTTTAGAAAATATTAAACCAGCACTTGAAGTTAAATCTCGTCGTGTTGGTGGAGCAACATATCAAGTACCAATTGAAGTGCGTACTGATCGTCGTCAAGCTTTAGGACTTCGTTGGTTAGTTCAATATGCAAGACTTAGAGGTGGTCATAGTATGGCTGAAAATCTTGCAAATGAAATAATTGATGCGGCAAATGGTACTGGAGCAGCAGTTAAAAAACGCGAAGATACCCACAGAATGGCAGAAGCAAATAAAGCTTTCGCACATTATCGTTGGTAATATATATTAAGGAAGGAAAAATAATATGGCTCGTGAATATAGTTTAGAAAAAACACGAAATTTGGGAATCATGGCGCATATCGATGCAGGTAAAACTACTTGTACTGAGCGTATTTTGTTTCATACAAAAAAGATCCATAAATTAGGTGAAACCCATGATGGTGAATCACAAATGGATTGGATGGCCCAAGAACAAGAACGTGGGATAACTATTACTTCAGCAGCTACAACGGCGTTTTGGAAAGGTCATAGATTTAATATCATCGACACTCCGGGCCATGTGGATTTTACAGTTGAAGTATCTAGATCACTTAGGGTGTTAGACGGTGCAGTAGCGCTTCTAGATGCTCAAGCCGGTGTTGAACCACAAACTGAAACAGTTTGGCGTCAAGCTACCGACTTTAAAGTTCCCCGTATGTTTTTCGTGAATAAAATGGATAAGATGGGTGCCGATTTTGAATACACACTAGGCACAATTAAAAATCGTTTAGGAGTAAATGCAAAACCTTTAGAATGGCCAATTGGGGCTGAAGATAATTTTACAGGTGTTATTGACTTACTTACTAAAACAGCATATCATTTTGATGGTAAACCAGATGAAGAAGCAGAAATTATTGATATACCATCAGATTTAGTAGATATTGTTGAAGAAAAAAGAATCGAATTAATTGAAGCAGTTGCTGAATTCGATGATGAATTAATGGAAAAATATTTAGCTGAAGAAGAAGTTTCGATTGATCTTATTAAAAGAGCAATTCGTAAAGGAACATTAGAAGTTGGATTTTTCCCAGTTCTATGTGGAACTGCATTAGGAAATAAAGGAGTTAAATTATTACTTGATGCCGTTGTTGATTATTTACCATCACCAATTGATGTAGAATCAATAACAGGAACTGATTTAGATGGTGAACCAATTGTTCGTCATCCAAATGATGAAGATGCTTTTAGTGCATTAGCGTTTAAAGTTATGACTGACCCTTTTGTTGGACGTTTAACTTTCTTTAGAGTTTATTCTGGACAATTAAAAAGTGGTTCTTATGTTTTAAATGCAACTAAAAACAATCGTGAAAGAATTGGACGTATCTTATTGATGCATGCTAATAACCGTACTGAAATATCAGAAGTATATGCAGGGGATATAGCAGCAGCAGTAGGACTTAAAAATACAACTACTGGTGATACTTTATGTGATGAAAAGAAATCTTGTATTTTAGAATCAATGGTATTCCCAGAACCTGTTATTGAATTAGCCGTTGAACCAAAATCAAAAGCTGATCAAGATAAGATGGGTGTTGCGCTACAAAAATTATCTGAAGAAGATCCAACTTTTAGAGCAACAACTAATCATGAAACAGGTCAAACAATTATTGCTGGTATGGGAGAACTTCACTTAGATGTACTTGTTGATAGAATGCGTCGTGAATTCAAAGTGGAAGCAAATATTGGTAAACCTCAAGTATCTTACCGTGAAACAATTAAAGTAGCAGCTGATTGTGAAGGTAAATACATTAAACAATCTGGTGGTCGTGGACAATATGGACACGTTAAAATTAAATTTGAACCAAATCCAGATAAAGGTTATGAATTCGTTGATAATATAGTTGGAGGAACTGTACCTCGTGAATATATCCCAGTTACAGATAAAGGATTACAAGATGCAATTAAAACTGGTATATTAGCTGGATATCCACTGATTGATATTAAAGCTACTCTATATGATGGTTCATACCATGAAGTTGACTCATCAGAAATGGCATTTAAGATTGCGGCAAGCATGGCATTAAAAGATGCTAAAAACAAATGTAAGCCAGTAATACTTGAACCAATCATGAAAGTTCAAATAACTGTTCCTGAAGAATATTTAGGTACTGTTATGGGGGATGTAACATCTAGAAGAGGGCGTCCACTTGGTCAAGAATCACGTGGTAATGCATTATTAATTAATGCAATGGTTCCACTTTCAGAAATGTTTGGTTATGCAACTTCATTAAGATCTAATACTCAAGGTCGTGGAGTGTTTATAATGGTATTTGATCATTATGAAGAAGTACCAAAAAGTATTTCAGAAGACATCATTAAGAAAAATGGTGGAAACTAGTAAAAATACTTGATATTTTTACTTAGTTGATATAAAATATAAATTGTAGATAATTATAAGGAGGAAGAAAAATGGCAAAACAAAAATTTGACCGTTCAAAAACCCATGTTAACATTGGTACAATCGGACATGTTGACCATGGTAAAACAACATTAACAGCTGCTATTACAAATGTATTAGCAAAACAAGGAAAAGCTCAATTTCAAGCTTATGACCAAATTGATAAAGCACCTGAAGAAAAAGAAAGAGGTATTACAATTAATACTTCACACGTTGAGTATGAAACAGATGCAAGACACTATGCTCACGTTGACTGCCCAGGGCATGCTGACTACGTAAAAAATATGATTACTGGTGCAGCACAAATGGATGGAGCAATCTTAGTTATTGCTGCAACTGATGGACCTATGGCACAAACTCGTGAACATATCTTATTATCTCGTCAAGTAGGTGTACCTCGTATTGTTGTATTTATGAATAAATGCGATATGGTAGACGATGAAGAATTACTTGATTTAGTAGAAATGGAAATTCGTGAATTATTAAGCGAATACAACTTTGATGGTGATAATACACCGATCATTCGTGGTTCAGCATTAAAAGCACTTGAAGGTGTTGCTGAATATGAAGAAAAAATATTAGAATTAATGGAAAGCGTTGACACTTGGATTGAATCTCCATCTCGTGACGTTGACAAACCATTCTTAATGCCAATTGAAGACGTATTTACAATTACAGGTCGTGGAACTGTTGTTACAGGACGTGTAGAACGTGGACAATTAAAATTAAACGACGAAGTTGAAATTGTTGGTATTAGAGAAACAAGAAAATGTGTAGTTACTGGAATTGAAATGTTCCGTAAACAATTAGACTATGCTGAAGCAGGAGATAACGCTGGTATTTTACTAAGAGGAATCTCTCGTGAAGACGTTGAACGTGGTCAAGTATTAGCTAAACCAGCTAGTGTTACACCACATCAAAAATTCAAATCTGAAGTATACGTACTAAGTAAAGAAGAAGGCGGACGTCATACTCCATTCTTCTCAAACTACCGTCCACAATTTTATTTCCGTACTACAGACGTTACTGGTGTTATTGAATTACCAGAAGGTGTAGAAATGGTTATGCCAGGAGATAATATTTCAATGACTGTTGAATTAATTCACCCAATCGCAATTGAAAATGGAACTAAATTTTCAATTCGTGAAGGCGGAAGAACAGTTGGTGCTGGTGTAGTTTCAGAAATTATTAAATAATTTTAACTATTTAGCATTTAAAGAGAACAAGATTAATCTTGTTCCTTTTTTTTATAAATATAATATAAAAACAAGTAATATTTTTAATTACTTGTTTTATTATCTTTTTAATATATTTTTTATAGGTAGAGTGTTTTTATACATAAAATATTTAGTGTTATTGGTTATTAATTCAAAGTCACCAGCATACTCATATATTTTAGCACCGAAATTAATTTTAAATTTATTTAAACCTTTATATTTATTATCACTTAATTCTGGATTAGTCATACCACCTAAGTTAAACTTTTTATAACCTTGTTTTGAATAGCGTTCTATTAATTTCCAAATTAACAAATGTTTAGCATTAAATCTTCCATACTTAGGATCATAGCCGTCCATTAAAATGTGAACAGTATCTTGATATTTATGGACTAGAATGGATGCTAAAACAATACCATCGGGATTATCTCTTAATAAATTAGTTGCTAAAACTAAATTTTTTTTGTAATTAGAAAACATATTATCCAAATAAAGTTTGCGATTAATTAATTTCGCGCCACTTCTTCCTGGACTTGTTAAAACAATATTATTAACTGAATAACTTTCATGTTCAATTTTTTGATAGTTTTTTTGAATTTCTTTTAAATATTCAGCAGTATCTAACTTTGCGTAAAAGAATTCAATTTCTTTATTTTTATTAAAAAGATGATATAAATCTCCAAAGTAAGTCATATCCCTAGGATATTTATTTTTAGAAAGTAAATATAAGTGATTTAATTCGTGTTCATTACCTTTATATATTTTTATTCCATTTCTCTCAGCACTTCTTATTTTTGTTTTAAACTCTCTAGATATTTCATTGAACAAAACATAATAAGGTTTATCTATATTTATAATTCCTTCGTAACGTGGCTTTAAAGCTTCAAAGTAGAAATTATATCCAAAATGATAATAACCAAGTTTTCTTAAATTAGAAAAAGCATTATTATAACTATTATTTTCTTCAACTATATTGTTTTTAGTATCATGTATTTTCTTTAGAATATAAGGATTTATTTTTATTGCAACAATATCATGTCTAGTTAAATACCTTTTCATTTTATCTGTAAATTCTTGAAGTAGTTCGAAGTTATGATAATCTATTAAAAATCCTCTTGGAGCATAAGCATATTTGAAAGATAAATGTCCTTCAACTAACAAAACACTAGCGGCATAAATATTATTATGATTATCTACTAAACCAACAATTAAACTTTTAAAACCTTGATTTTCCATTGTTGATCCATATTCTGTTGTTTGATATATAGAATGACTATTAAACGTTTTTTCAAACTTTTTAAATTCATCAATTGTTAATTGTTTTATTTCCATTAGTTCACCTCCAGGGGTTAATATATTATATCATAGATTAGTAATAAAAAAAAATATAATTATAGCAAAAATTGACATAACCTTTAATAATTAATTATCTCGGTACTAAATGATACCTCTTTATTTTTTTAGTTAAAACTATCATATTATATAAAATAGTTAATATATTTATAATGGTGATAAAATGGACAAGGTAAAAATAGGGATACCAAGGGCAATAACTTATTATTATTTTCATGATTTATGGCATTATTTTTTTGAAAAATTAGATATAAAAACTATTATTAGTTCTAAAACAAATAAACAAATTATTAATGATGGATTAAACTATTCATTTGATGAGATGTGTTTATCACTTAAAATATATATGGGGCATATTAATTATCTTAAGGATAAATGTGACTATGTTTTAATACCGAGAATTGAAGATTATGGCGTTAATGATCAGACGTGTACCAATTTTTTAAGCTTATATGATTTAGTTAATAATATCTTTGATGTTAATATAATTAACTATAATATTTCAAATTCAAAAGGGGATACTGAACAAAAGGCGTTTATTAATCTTGGAAAAAAGTTAGGAAAGAGCAAGCTTGACAGTAAAAAAGCATATATTTATGCCAAAGCAATGAGTGAAAAAGAACAGAAAAAAAGGCATTTAAAAAACTTACAAAAACTGTTAAGTACAAAATTAAAAATATTAATAGTTGGACACCCTTATAATTTATATGATGAATATGTTGGACGACCGATATTAAATTTTTTAGAAAAATTAAATGTTACATGGATAAGCGCAATTGATTTTAATCCCAATATTACAAATAAATTATCTAAAAGCTTATCTAAAGATTTATACTGGAAGTATAATAAAGAATTAGTGGGTTCAATAAAGATGGTTGAGCATAAAATAGATGGTATTATTTTTTTATCATCGTTTCCTTGTGGTCCAGATTCATTAGTAAATAACTTAGTTGTTCGTAAAACAAATGTTCCATATTTAAATTTAATTATTGATGATCTTGATTCATTAGCCGGAATAGAAACAAGATTAGAAAGTTTTATAGATGTTATCAAGCAAAGTAGATCAAGAGTTTAAAAAATTAATTTCCTTTCCAATGATGGGTAATTACGATGTTCCGGTAAAGTATTTACTCAGTAATGTTACAAATACTAAAATAACTAATATCCCTTCAATAACTAATAGAACTATTGAACTTGGTAATCGCTATAGTCCAGAGTTTGTTTGTACGCCTTTTAAGTATACGCTGGGCACTTTAATTGAATCGCTAGATAATGGTGCTAATGTTTTAGTTCAAGCCGGTGGGGGGTGTCGTTACGGTTATTACAGCGAGTTACAAGAACAAATATTAAGAGATTTGGATTATAACTTTATATTTATTAATTTTATGACTAAAGGAAGAAAGAATTTTAAAAAAATTATTGAAGAAATAAAAAAAGTTGAGCCTAACTTCAAACTAATTAAATCTTTATATTATTTATTTATAACTATAAAGATGGTTAAATACATGGACTTAGTTGATGATTATATTCGTGAAAACATAGGTTTTGAAGTTAACCCTAATAGTTTTATTAATCTAAACAAAGAGATGTTAAATAGTTTTAAAAAAGTAAAAACAAATGTTGGACTATATTTTAAGTATCTATATTATTTGAAAAAGCTAAAAAAGGTAAAAACAAATAAACCATCTAATCACTTAAAAATTGGACTTATTGGTGAATTATATACGTTAATGGAACCTTTTTCAAACTATGAACTTGAACGTGAACTTGCAAGTTATGGGATGTCAATTAAAAGATATACAAATGTCTACTATTTATTGTTTCAAAAAAAACGAGAATCAAAGAAATATATTAAGTACGCTAAAGAATATGTAACTTATAAAATGGGTGCTGATGCAACTGGAAGTGCTCGTAAACTAATTGGATTAATGCTTAATGCAAGTGTTGTTAAAAATGAAATAACAGCCCATGCTGTAGGTNNTATCCAAGCGTTCACACAATTTTAGAAATAGGTGGTCAAGATTCTAAAATCATTATTATTGATAATGGTGTAGTTGTTGATTATTCTATGAATACTTTATGTGCAGCAGGAACAGGAGCATTTTTAACTAGTCAAGCAAAAAGATTAGGAATTCCAATTGAAGACTTTGGTGAACTTGCCCTAAAATCTAAAAATCCTGTAAAAATTGCAGCTCGTTGTACTGTTTTTGCAGTATCAGATTTGATTCATAAAGCCCAGGTTGGATATTTAAAAGAAGATATTATTGCAGGTCTTTGTAAAAGTATTGTAATAAATTATTTAAATAACGTTGGTAAGGGCAAAAAAATTAAGAGTCCAATTGTTTTTCAAGGTGGGGTAAGTAAGAACAAAGGTGTTTTAAAATACTTTGAGGAAGTTTTAAATTCTCCTCCAACAGTATTAGAAAATGGCCATTTAAT
>LFRM01125795.1_pt1 | contig 32435 bp, 34 predicted proteins | sample 618341 | NCBI WGS metagenome assembly LFRM01 (sample SAMN03654438, study PRJNA283298) | anaerobic digester metagenome | isolation source: pool of bioreactors CSTR01a, CSTR02a, and CSTR03a thermophilic anaerobic... | place: Denmark: Kgs. Lyngby | collected 2014-05-21 | reverse complement strand
GCTCAAAATACAAACCTATTAAATCTACTAAAACAAGGTAAACTAATAAAACCTAATACTGGCGGAACTAATGTAAGTTATTTCAAAAAATATACTGGTTCTAGTACATCTATAGTTAATGCATTAAATGCTATAGGTGCAAACTCTTCATATGATTACAGAAAAAAAATAGCCGCTAAAAACGGAATATCAAATTATACTGGAACTAGTGCTCAAAATACACAACTTTTAAATTTATTAAAACAAGGTAAATTAATAAAGCCTTGATGAATATTTATTAGTTCTTTATTATTGAGCTTTATGAGTGTATCAGATTTTGTCTATAGAAAAATTAAAAGTCTCCTTCATGATTAATGATCATTTTCATGAAGGAGACTTTTATGTTATCTAATCTGTTAATGTTTTGTAACTATTTAATCTAGTGTTATATTCTATAATAAAAGTGAACATGTAATAAGAGTGAACATGTAATGAAAGTGAACATGTAATAAAAAAGTGGAGGGATACGGAATGAAAAAAATATTCATTTTAATAATTATAATTGGAGTGATTTTTGCTAGCTGTGGATTTGATGGTGATGTTAGTGAAAAGATAAAAAGTCCTAATTATGGTCAGGATAATACAAGAAAGTTAAATGGAAGTAAAGAGGGGAAAGTAACGGAAAGTTTAGGGGCAGAGACATATAATAAACTTTTAGAACTTATTAACGACGGGAAAAACCCCTATGAACTTATAGAGTTTGTAGATAAGGAAATTGAAAATGTTGCTAATAGTATGGCAGATGATATGATACTTGCACTTGAAGAAGTACAAAATATTTATGAAGTCTATTACCAAGAAGAGATTTTTGCATCTGATTTTAACAGAGAAATTGGAAGTAATTTTGAAAGCAATGAAGATATAATTGATAACGCTAAAGGTACTAAGTTTGAAGATTTAGTTAAAGAAATTGTTAATGGTGGATATAAGTTTGTAAGCCGAGAGGGATCTATTTATCCTATAGTGGATTATTCATATTTTAAAAAATATAATGATTTTATATCTGATAAATTGGTAGGTTATATAAATATTAAATCAAAGCAATCAGATAATTCTGTGGCAATTGATGGGGCATTAGCAGTATCATGGGCTGATTTACAAGAGAGGTTATTGGAAATTAAAAATTATATGGATAAATATAGTGATTTTGTACTAATTGAACAATTAGAGAGTGTTTATTATAATTATATGGTTATATATCTTGCAGGTGTTGATAATACACCAGCATATCATCATACTACAAATAAATATAAAGACGATGTGCTTAAAAAAATCACTGAGCTGACTAAAGTACATGAAGGTACAAAAACAGCTGAAATTGCAAAAGACTATTTGGATATTATTAAAAAAGACAATTATATTTTTACTAAAAATGCAGAAGAATTTATAAATAATTTAAGGGAAAAATCCTTTAATAACAAAATGAAAAATATATACACCAAAGATATTTTTACTAAGCTATTGCCAGAAAGGTCTGGATACAGCTGGCTTTATTCTGGATTTGCAGAATATAATCATCAAATGGAACTTAATGAAATAGTTACAGATAAGGGTATAATAAAATATATCATTGCGGGTAATGTTGAAGATATGTCAGATGGAGAAGCTGGATATGGTCCTGAACATTACAATATTGACCTTTTATATACAATTGAAGATGGGGCACTTATTCAAACAAAAAGTGAAAACATGATGATGGACTCTGAGTTTGATAAAATAGAACTTATAAGAGCTCCACTTATAAAAAATAATAAGTGGGGACAAGGGGGTGTAGATAAATCTGGTGAATATAGATATCTTAATTGTGAGATTACAGATATAAATGAAGTAGCAGGTTCTAAGGTATATACCGTAGAATATAGAGAAGATAATGGATACTATGAAATAAGAATGATTGAAGAGGGAATAGGAGTAGTATCTTTTGCAAAACTTTGGCAGACAGATGATGGAGATTTTGAAATAGGGTATAGCTTAAGTAAGGAATATTCAGGATATTAAGAGAGGTTATAATGGCTACTAAAATTTTAGTTTTAGAGGACGATGAATCAATAAGAAGTATGCTAGTTATAAATATTAAAAAACATGGTTTTATAGTATATGAATGTGCAACTGGAGAAGAAGCGCTCTTAGTTGCACAAACATATTCGGATATTGATATAGCTATTTTAGATATAATGCTGCCCGGGATAGATGGTATAGAGGTGTGTAAAGCCCTAAGAGACATGCACCCTTTTATTGGAATAATAATGCTTACTGCAAAGACTCAGGAAAAGGACAAGGTTTATGCATTAGAAAGTGGAGCTGATGACTATGTTACGAAGCCTTTTGGTATTTCAGAGTTAATGGCTCGTGTTAATTCCCTTTTAAGAAGAGTTAAAATTCATACAGAAGTTGATATAAGCAATACAGAAAACAATATAGAAAGTAATTCAAACAATGCAAAAAACAGCAGAGAAAGTAATGCAGAAAGAAGTACAGAAGTTGATATAAGCAATACAGAAAACAATATAGAAGTTAATTCAAATGATGCAAAAAATAACATACGAATTAATACAGAGAGTAATACAAGAAAAATAACACTAGGGAAGTTTGAAATTGATGATTTTTCTAAAAAATTTTACAAAGAAGCTAAAAAGATAGATCTTACACCAACAGAGTTTTCTATTATTAAGTTGTTTATGGAAAATCCCAACAAAGCAATTGACAGAGATGAGATTTTGACTAAAATTTGGGGGGAATATTATTTTGGAGAACTAAAAATAGTAGATGTGAATATAAGAAGGATAAGAAAAAAGATAGAAGAAGACCCTTCAAACCCTAAGTATATTGAAACAGTTTGGGGAGTTGGGTATAGATGGAAAGAGGAGGAGACTTCTTGAAAAATAGCATCGGAAGAAGAATATCCTTAAGTATTTTTATTGCCATATTTATACCGCTTCTAATATTTGAAGCTGTTTTTATTGTAGGTGTAGTACAATTTTATTATGGAGGAGCTTTAGAAATTCTTTCTGATAAAGCTGTTTCAAATGCAAATTTTTATAATATGTACTTAAGATTTGATGATCTTTATAGTAAAGGAACTACAATACTAGAAAATTATGAAGAAAAAGACCGTGCAGAGCTTCAAATTGTAGATACAGATGGAAACATTATAATGTCTTCAACGGATTTTTTACATACTCAAAAAATAGATGTTAGAGATATTAGCACAATAGAAGTTGGACAGTTTCATTCGTGGCGAGGGTCAATGGATAAAATTGACCAAGAGATATTGGCAGTATCAACTCCTTTAATAGAGGGGAATACCATTGTAGGTTTTCTAAGATTTGTTAGTTCTATAGAAGAAATTAAAATTACTGTGAAGAATTTAATACTAAAAGCTATACTTTTAGGTGTTTTAATTTTAAGTTTGTCATTGATTTTAGCAGTTTTATTATCTAGAAGTATTGTTAAACCTATAAGGCACTTAACCTACATTTCAAGAAATATCGCAGATGGCAATTTTGATATAATTGCAGATAAAAAATATAATGATGAAATAGGAGAATTATCAGATACAATTAATTTTATGTCAAATGAAATTAAAAAGAGCAATAGTTTGAAAAATCATTTTATTTCTTCAATTTCCCATGAAATACGCACACCCCTCACATCTATAAGAGGATGGTCTGAAACATTAAGCACAGGTTCAATAAATGAGGACGATACCAAACAAGGTATTGATATAATTCAAAAAGAGTCAGAGAGATTAACAAAGCTTGTTGAGGAACTTTTGGATTTTTCAAGATTTGAGTCAGGACGTATTGATATGTATTTTGAAAAAGTAGATTTAAATTTATTGATAAAAGATGTTCTAAATCAATATAAAATAAAATTTGAAAATAAAAATTTAAAAATTAAATGTAATTTAGACTCTAAAATAACATTTGTAAATGGAGATTCAGATAGATTAAAACAGGTTTTTATAAACATTATAGACAATGCATATAAATTTACCAATGAAGGTGGAAAAATTTCAGTAATTACCGAGCATATAGAAAAAGGTGCAAGAGTAATAATTAAGGACACTGGAATAGGAATACCTTCTAATGAATTAGACCATGTTACTGAAAAATTTTATAAAGGAAAGCATACGCTTTCTGGAAGTGGATTAGGAATGAGTATTAGTAAGGAAATTATTGCTCTTCATAAAGGAAAGTTTCATATTGACAGCAAAGAGGGGGAAGGAACGGAGGTAATACTTGAACTATTTAGATGAATTTGAATATAAATAAAAAATTTTAAAGCCCCACTCTACACGTTCTATTAACTTATTTAGAATCATATTCTTAAATATAATGGACAATAAAACATTATAAGATGCAAAAGAAGGAGTGATTCTAATGAGTATTCCCAAGGAGGCTTTTAAAAAAGAAAACAACACTGAAATGCTTCAAAATGGCTTAAGCGAAAAAGAAGCGCAAAAAAGATATGAAAAATATGGACCGAATATATTGCAGGAGAAAAAGAGAATTTCGGCCTTGAAAATTTTTATAGAACAATTTAGTGATTTTATGGTATTGATACTTCTTGCAGCAACGACAGTTTCTATCTTTATGGGAGAAATGACAGAGGCTATTACAATTATGGTAATTGTTGTTGTAAATGCAATATTAGGATTTGTACAAGAATATAGAACTGAAAAAACTATGGAAGCGCTAAAGGGACTTGCAGCGCCTACTGCTAAAGTAATACGGGATGGAAATCAATTTGAGATTGTGGCAGAAGATATTGTTCCGGGTGATTTAATAATTCTTGAAACAGGGGATCGTATTCCAGCAGATGCTGTTTTAGTAGAAAGTAATGGACTTTTCATTGATGAATCCTTATTAACTGGAGAGTCAGTACCGGTAGAAAAAATTTCTAATAACAATACCAGAAGCAGTGAAAAAAGCTCGATATACAAGGGTACAAATGTGACTAGGGGAAGAGGGAAAGCAGTGGTATGTGCCACAGGAATGATGACTGAGATGGGCAAAATTGCTGGAATGATACAGGATATTGAAACGGAAGAAACTCCGCTGCAAAAAAGACTAGACCATTTAGGAAAATATATTGTTTTTGGCTGTTTGGTAATTTGTGCCATTGTGTCACTAACTGGGATATTGCGAGGAGAAAATCTTTTTACAATGCTTTTAGCGGGGATAAGTCTTGCAGTAGCCGCTGTACCAGAGGGCTTGCCAGCTATAGTTACAATAGCTTTAGCTTTAGGTGTACAAAGGATGCTAAAGAAAAAAGCTCTTATAAGGAAGCTACCAGCAGTTGAGACACTAGGATGCGCAAGTGTAATATGTTCTGATAAAACAGGCACATTAACAGAAAATAAAATGACTGTAAGAAAGATGTATGCAGGAAATTATATAGAAGTAAGAGGGGGTTCTTTAAGTAGCAAAGGAGAATTTATTTCAGGGCTTAGAGAAATAAATCCTGAGAAAGAAGACAGTCTAAAAATAGCATTAGAAATAGGGGTATTATGCAATAATGCAATTATGTCTAGAACTATAGACGATAGGCAAGGAACTTTAAATAAAATAAAATCTTCCTTAACCCAAGAAGAAAAATGGGAGCTTAGTGGTGACCCTACAGAAGCAGCTTTATTAGTGGCAGGAGCTAAAGGAGGAATTTTGCAGGAAGAAATCAATAAAGAGTATAAAAGATTAGAAGAAATTCCTTTCGATTCTGAAAGAAAATGCATGTCAGTTATATCTAGAAATAGAAAGGGCGAAAGTTTTGTATTTACAAAAGGTGCAACAGATGTCATTATAGAAAAATGTACAAAGATATATACATCAAGAGGAATTGTAGAGCTAGATGAAGCAAGTAAAAGAAAAATACTAAAAACAAATGATGATATGGCAAAAGAAGCATTAAGAGTTTTAGGATTAGCATATAAAAAAATAAATATATATTCCAATTTTAAAGATGCAGAGTCAGAACTTATTTTTGTAGCTCTTACTGGTATGATAGATCCACCTAGAAAAGAAGCGTCAAATGCAGTTAAAAAGTGTAGGCTTGCTGGAATACATCCAATAAAGTTATCGATACTGCTAAGGCAGTATTCAATGTAGACAATTATAAAGAGTATCTTTCTCTCCAATGTGATGGAGCATTAAGGGACATTGTTCGTATTTATCCTTATGATGTAAATCCTGGGATTGACACTACAGGCGATGGTGAGCCAGATGAGGGTAGCCTCCGTGGCTCAAGTAATGTAGTTGCTGAACGCATTCGAGAAAAAATTCAAACTAAGGTAGAAAATGCAGGTATTGAGATTTTAGAAGCACGTATAACTCATCTTGCATATGCGCCAGAAATTGCTTCAGTTATGTTACAAAGGCAACAAGCTAGTGCGGTTATCGATGCAAGGAAGATGATTGTTGATGGTGCTGTTAGTATGGTGGAGATGGCTTTGGAAACGCTTAACGAAAATGAAATAGTAAAACTTGACGAGGAGCGTAAAGCTGCTATGGTATCTAATCTTCTTGTTGTTCTTTGTGGCAACAGAGATGTACAGCCTATTGTTAATAGCGGTAGCTTATACTAGATAAAAATGAGTGCTAAAAAGCAAGTTCCTTTACGTATATCTTCAAAGCTATATGAACAGATAGCAGCCTGGGCTGAGGAAGAGTTCCGCTCCATCAATGGTCAGATAGAATATCTTCTTACTGAATGTGTTCGGCAGAGGAAAAAGAATGGCAGGCCTGTCCCAGAAAATCTTGGCAAGGAAGATAAATAGCCTTACACTTTAAATGTTTTATTACTGTAGTTTTTTGGATAAGGGCTTCATCATTGGGGTCCTTATTTAAATTTGTGTCTTTTCTGGATGTAGTCCTAAACTAATTTCTTCCATTTTGTGCATGATTAAAGCTATATTAAAGAGTAGTTTCTTCTTTTCTTTAATTTTTCTATTTGAATTTCTAGCAGTCATAGATGTCATGGCCTTATATAATCTCTTCTTAATTTTTCTTGCAAACTAAAACATATGATAATGGTATTCCTTTGTTGTTTAGATGTCCAAAACTGTTAGAAATATCATAATCAAACTCACTTAATTTTTTTACAAGCATACCATTTTGACATATTGAGTTTAATATATTTGAAAATGTATGTGAATAACTATAAAACGTCTTCGATTCATAAGCCTTACCGGTCATGTAGCCCATTCCGCTATTTTCTATCCAAGGTTCCTTCCGAAAATATGAATTCACTATTTTTTCTGGAATTTCTTCATCATAATTTTCTTCCATTATTACAACAAAATTGGGCTATAGTTTTGTTCAAAAAATCATAGTTATTTAACTCATCAGCTAATACCTTTTCAATAAAAGGAATCCCCTCATTTTTCAATCGATATATAATATCTTCTCCCCAACCTTCAGAACGTTTTTCAAAAGCTTCTTCCCATGCTTCTTTATTACTGCTAATATAATCCATATAATCCTCCCAAACTCATTTTCCCTACAAAATCAATTAACTCCTTCCTTTTATCTTCTGATGATGTGTTCTTCAGCATAAATATATATTAAAGATGTTTCTATCTTGTTAACATTTGAGAAATAAAAAACTGTAGAAAACAACAACATATGAAACTCTCTACAGTCTCTAAAATTTATAATTTTCGGAATATTAATCCTGTCATGTCAATATAAACAACTGGTAAAAGAATAATTTTCTAAAAAAATATTTATAAACTTAATATTGAAAGTTTTTAAGCAATCACCTCGCGACAAAGCAGGTTTTCCACTCGTTTATAATGCTCCAAAGCATACTTTAATGATTTCGCTTTTCTTTCAAGTGCATCACATATTCTTCTACGCATTTCCTTTATCTTATCACACTCTCTATTGATGGTTTCTACTTGCTGCCTGACATAGTATTCATTATACCTTCTTCCAACGTCAGAAGTCACTTTATTTGTTTCACTCAAAATCAGTTGAATCTTTTCCCCAAAATAACGTTCCAAACTACGCATTTTATTTTGTAAATCTACTAAGCGTATTAAATCAACGGATAAACTAGCAGATGTATATGCTCCCATACCACGGACTATCCTTTTACCAAAGGAACCAAATGAAGCACTTTTACTTCCAGCTGCTGTCAATATCCTTCTAGCACTATTTCTAACAGAATTCATGCCCTTTTCAAAGAATTCTCGCCCTTTTCTTACTTCTTCCCTTGCTATGTTTACAATTTTACTTGCTCCTTGTCTTGCTGCATCAACAACCTTATCCCAAGTGTTAGTTACAGTATTTTTGAATGATATGGCAAATCTTCTTGTACCGTCTGCAAGCCTTCTAAAGAATCCAGTTACTGAAGTAGCAATCCTATTTCCAAAATCCTTTATAGCCTCTATGCCTTTTTTACCTGTATCAACAACACTCTTAGCAAAGTTTTTAGCATTATCTACTAACTCATCCCATTTTTTTCTTGCTCCAGATGCAAATCTTCCAAAAGCTTCCCCTACATCAGATGCAAATTTTTTAACTCCACTAACCACTTGTTCAAGGCCTTTTATAACAAAATCTCCTATTGATTTTAATACTTCTGTGGCTTTACTAATTATCGCTGATATTTTTTCACCGATTAATGCAATATTTTTTCCCATTGCCCTGAGATAAATATCGGAGTATAAAAAAGGACATACAGCAGCTAATACTGATGATGTAATCAGTTCCAAGCCTACGCTGTATTCACTATCCCATATACCAGCCACCCTCTCAGGCAACGTTTTCATAGTGAATAATGCTGTTGAAGCTGCACTAACAAATCCTATTCTATTGTTATTAACAACGTTATCTCGTATTAGATTGCCCGATTCATCAAAATCATCAAGAAAATTATCCAGTGGATGTGAACCTGTTGCAACTACCTGACCGAAGTAAGTCTTAAACCTGTCCCAAAGTCCTTTATCTTCAGCAGCCGTAATTTCTGCATTTCTAAGATAAACAGTTTCCCCCAGCTGTACACCATACACGCCCACAAAGTCAGCCTCATCACAGTAATCCCTTACTCTGTACTCACTAAAAGAGCTTTCATAAGGCAGTAGTTGCCCTATACCTACACCATTGAACGTAACTGCTCTAGAACTCCCCGAATCATGTGTCAGATAAGCCAAGTATTGAGCTAAGCCTCCTCCTAATGAATGTCCTGTGAATGTAATATTATTCTCTTTGATAGCACGATTCAGTGCTTCAATGTCAAGTTTTTGTTCTGGACTTAACGTATCAATTACAAAATTTTGTGCATCAACAAACTGAGCCGGTATACCACTCCTCACTTGAAGTGCAATATGACCATCTGTTATAACTAAATCATGAAGAATCTGGTCAGCTTTGTCCGGTTCCGTTCCCCTGAAGGCAAAAACAGTTTCTCCCGAAGGACTCTTAAAGGCAGAGCCAGCAAATCCAGACCCAGTTAAACCATCATTATTTTGAAAATTTGTAAGTCTCCAATTTCGAATGCTTTCAAGCTCATCTTCCCATTCAGATCCAATTTCTATCTTGCCTTCAGCAACAAGCTGCCCAATAGTTTTGTTTCTGTCCATACTTATATTAAAATCAATATATGCTAAATTACTTAAAACTAGATATTCTTTATCTGTTATAGACATAACTTCCACTCCCGCAATACATTTTAATCTAATCACTACTCATTTACTATTCAATTAATCTTTAATTTACTATTCAATTAATATTTAATTACTGCTCAATTAATATTTAATCACTACTCAATTAATATTTAATTGCTACCTAATTACTACTCGATATACTTTTGTAAATCACTCGGTTGTTCTATATCTGTCAAATCTCCAATTTCCATATTAAAACGTATAATATCTTTCTGTTTTAAATCCCTGTACTCGGAGGCAAATGCCTTCAGATACCTACTCGGGTCTTTATTCACATCTTCCTTATTTTCTTCGTTGAAAAATCTGACTACCAACTCAATTTTTTCAAAATTCCCATTTTTTATTGCTTTTATACTTGAATAAAGCTTTTCTATCCAGCTTGAATCAAACTCAAAGTTCCCATCAATCAGATACCCGCATGCAATATGCATAGATATCTTGTTCTCATATAGCTCTAGAGCTTCATTAATATCTATAGTTCTTCCACTTACATCCTTTTCAATTTCCAGAATTGGTGCCGATATCCCTACCTCTATTATTTCACTCCCAAACTCTTGCATCACTTTTTCTTTCATCTGTTTCTCCCATAAAAGATTTAAATATCTTTCTGAATACGCAGACCCTGTGAATGCCCACTCTTTATCATCTAATATTTTTTTTACTTCAAACTTTAAATCATGATCATCTTCGGGATATACCACTGCTTTTATTCTTTTATCATCACCTAATTGCTGACGGTAATAATCAATTTTTTCAACTACAAACTGCTTACCGTATTTATCTTCTAAATATTGTTCCATTATTGGCTTTTCTTCCATTATATCTCCCCCATTCTGGCATCCGCAAAGTACCATAACTGTTAATATAAAAATTACGCCGATTTGAATTTTTTTGCTTTTTGCTCTTACTATCACACTCACAATATGTATCTCCTTATCTACCTTTATAAACGAAAACTATAAATTTATAAATATGAAAAACTAATCATCTGGAAATATAGCGAGACAATCCAAATATTTCTGCCATAAACTTGCTAGATGATCGGTTATTCTTCCAGTTTCATTTTTTAATATATTATCTATTTCTTCACTAAATTTCTCCATATGCTCATTGATATCAATATTTCCATTTTCCAGCGTAAATAGACCGATGCCTATTAAAACTGTCTCCACACTTTTATAAATCTCCTTTATGAATTCACAAGCGTTATTAGCTGCATATTCTGTTATTTCACTAATCTTTTTTTGATAATCTTCATCTGCAAATTCATGTTCCTGCATTATTATTTCAAAATCTTTGTCCAAACTTCTTAAATTCTTTTCAAGCTTGTCATTAATGTATCGCACAATTTGAGTTAATGACTTATTTATTCTTTCTGTATTCAATTCTTCTACCCTAAAAAAAGCTGAATAAATACTCTTCTCTAGAAAAACATCATCTTCACAGCTATTCGGATAGAACATTTCCCAAACCTCACTGTTTATGTTATTTGCATTGTTGTAAAACCAGCTTATAAATTTTGAGTACATGCTTTGCTCACTTATAACTGCTCTACCATTTTCATCAAACATAAATGTTTGAGAGTAAGGTTTGTCCAAAATTTCGACAAAGTTTTCTTCAGTGTATTCATCATCTGTTTTTTGCTTGACAAATAATATATTTTCGCAAAATTCCCCAACTGGATCATTTTCCGCAATATAATTCTTTACCTTTCCAGACAATTCTTCTGTACTAGGTGCACCAAATATAACAGCTTCTATATTTAAATATGATGCCACATAAGATGCATATATTCCGCCTGCCTTTAATCCTGTTATAAAACACTTTCCCGTTTCCTTGTTGTCATTTATAAACTCAACTACTCTCTCAAAACAATCCTTATCAACATAATCAGAAAGCTTTCCTTCTATAAAAACAGCATATATATTACCTTCAGTATCTTCATAAATGAAAACCCTGAATCTGTCCATATCTTTTGCGTTTTTAATACTCAATGCTGCAAGATTCGAACTTGAAATCACTTCTTTTAAAAATTCGTTTCTATCGGTATTATCCTGTCCAATGAGTGATTCAGCTACATTAACCAGAGTGTCAGTACCTTTACTGATTGTAGTTAAACATGAAAACTCACAAAGTAACAGGAGTTCTTTTTCTGTAAGCATTACCACTAATATCCTCCACTTCTGATTCTTTTATTCACAATCAGCTACCTTTACTAAATCTACATTTGTTACACTCTGTCTTTCAGCAATAGAATAATTATTTATCACAATGATAGCCTTACTAGTATCATTTTCAAATAACTTTTCAGCCAATTTCATATTATTTATTTTAATTGCATATCATTTTGCATATTTATTTTGCATATCATTTTGCATATTATTTTGCATATTTATTTTGCATATTTATTTTGCATATTTATTTTGAAATAATAGGTATTTGCTTTTTTATAGTATCATATTAAATCCTATTTCTCAATACTAAAATCGAAAAACTAATACATATTTTTTTATTTTAAAATGTTCAGATGTTTCAAAATATTCTCGATAGTTTCTACATCTTCTACAAACGAAATTATTCTCATTTTATTATTGCAATGTTTATATTCGTCTCTTCATTTTACAACTTGCCTAATATTAAAAACGTTTCTTTATATATTTTGCATTTACTTTAAAAAAGCTAGAAACCACTGGACCTAAGGCAGAAAATCCTCCTATTATCATCCACTCAGTATGGCCTAATGGCACTGTTCTAAATATGCCTTGGAAAAATGGCCAGTAAACTACACCTATTATCATAATCAAAGAACAAATTACAGCTAAAACCAAAGGTATGTTGTTAAAAAGCGGCACTTCAAATATGTTCTTTCTTTCTGATTTACACTCAAAAACATGTATAAGCTGAGTTATTACCAATGTGACAAATGCTGCTGTCCTTGCAGTGTCAACATCATTTGTGAATTTAAGTATGCTTATAAATACTACTAAGGTACTAAGGCCTATTATTACACCTCTAAAAAGTATAAGATTTAGTAAACCCCTAGAAAAAATGCTTTCCTTTGCCCCTCTTGGTTTTCTCATCATTATATCTTTTTCAGCTGGCTCAAGCCCTAATGCTATTGCAGGCAGTCCATCGGTAACTAGATTTACCCAAAGAATTTGTATAGGTAACAATGGAAGTGGAAGCCCAATGAGCATTCCTATAAACATAGTAAGTACTTCTCCTATATTACAAGATAGCATGTAACGAATAAACTTTCTTATATTGCTATATATTATTCTTCCTTCTTCTATAGCAGATACAATTGTTGCAAAATTATCGTCCATCAAAATCATAGATGACGCTTCTTTCGTCACATCTGTACCTGTTATCCCCATTGCAATGCCTATATCAGCTTCCTTTATAGCTGGAGCATCATTTACTCCATCCCCTGTCATAGCAACAATATGACCTCTCTTTTTTAATGCTTTTACAATTCTTAATTTATGTTTAGGAGACACCCTTGCATATACTGATACTTCATCTACTACCTCCTGAAGTTTTGTGTCGCTTATTTTTTCTAATTCTTTTCCTGTAAGTACTTTATCTCCTTTTTCGCATATATTCAGTTCCCTAGCTATTGCATAAGCAGTTATTTTATGATCTCCAGTAATACTTTACACATTACAGCAATACCTATCTCTATAGGATTTCCTAAAGCGTCATTAATTTTTTGTTTATTATTATTTAATGTCATAACTTTAAGTGATACTTTTTTATTTACAAAATTGTTTGGAACAATAACTCCTTCATCCTTAACATCACCACTCTGACCTAAACGAGTTTTATAAGCAGGATTAATTGCTGATGAGAATGGATTAACAAAATAGAACCCAGGCTCTTTTATAGTACCTGTGTATTTCCCAAATAGTGTAAGCACCAAGGCTTCTTGAGGCTTAATGATTTTGAAACCAAAGAAAGGAATGAAACCAATTAGTATCCAAACTATTCCTATAGCTAAGAATAAACCTCCTATACTATTACGAGCATCTAGAAGAATTCCTCCTAAAATAATAGACCCAAAAGCAGCAAGATAAAGTAAAATGAAAAGAACTAATAAGGGCATTCCCGGTTTTGTTTTTAAAATTTTTTCTTTCATAATTTCCCTCCTTATGTATTATTATATCATTATGATATCACAATGATATCAAATGTGCAATAGAAAATTTATTTATTTAAAATGCATCTTCAATTTTAGCAAAAATTAAGTTGTTAGATGTGCTCAAAGGAAATATGGAAAGAAGAATAAAATCAACTAATCTTGGAGAAAACCCCTTTTAGAGTAATAGAAACATCTTTATTAATGATATAATGAAACCACCTAAGAATATTGTTAAAAGTATCAGGGACACCTGGATTTAAGACTATGTTGAAGGTAATTAAGTAGAAAACAGACACAAATGTCTATAAAAAAAAGCTGTTTTCTCGCTTTGTGTCCTGTTTTTTTTACATCTATTAGAATAGTATATAATTACAAGAAGGAGGACGAAGATGAATCAAATAAAAATGGGATCATTTATAAAAACCTTACGAAAGGAAAAAGGTTTTACACAAGAGCAACTAGCTGAGATATTAGGAGTTTCAAATCGTAGTATCTCAAGGTGGGAGAATGGTGTAAATATGCCTGATTTTGACTTTGCTATTCATCTAGCTAAATTCTTTGATGTTAGTATAGAAGAACTATTAGATGGAGAAAGAAAGGAGGATATTATGAATAAGGAAAAAGAAGATGCAATGTTAAAGGTATCAGATTATGAAAATGAACTAAAGTTAGAAATGTCTAGAAGGATACGTTTTTTCTATCTACTTGGATTCATTGGGCTTATTGCTAATGTGATAATAGAATCTCTAGATTTAAGAGGAATGCCAATGTATGAGTTTATTTTTGGTTTTACAATTGGTATTGCCATTGTCGCAATGTTAATAGGTATAGCATATTCAAGTAGATATATGAAAAAGATACAGGAATTCAAGCTAAGATTATTGGGTAGATTGAAAGAGGATAATTAATTTATATGGTTTTTTAGCAATAATGGTATACAAGGTAAAGCCCTAAGGACTTTGGAATTCAACACTCCAGTGTCAGTAGGGTTTTAATATTAGAGCAGGTCAATATTTTTTTTAGGTATAGACCATTGTTACTTAATACTATAGGTATTAACACTATAAGTCTTAATACTATAAGTCTCATTGGCACTTTGCCCTTCCAATTTATAAAATATATTTGAAAAATATATAGTAAGCTTTACTTTAACCTATACACTTAATTTAATCATGATTTATCAATCCTTCTAATGTGAGCATGAAATCTCTATAATTAACATTTTCCATGTAATTTATAAAAAGTAGTTCATTTACCCCCTTTGCTTCAATAAAGTCAGAAATACTTTTTTCTGAAGTATTAAAATCGTAAAACCTTGGGTCTATAACATATATTTCTTCATAATGGGGCAACAGAAAAGGTACAAAGCTATTGCCGTAGGAATCCTTTATTACTAAAAGTTTTTTCCCGTTTTTATTCTCTGTACTAATTTTTGACCAAGTTCCATTACCTGCACTTAAAAAAACTAAGTACTTATCCAGTTTTGTATCTGCATATGTCATGTCAATTATATCAGCTTCAATTCGTTCATAATAACGGTATTTTTCATACTTGTAATCAGTAAAGGGTAAATAAGCAAATATGGTATCTGGATTCTCTTCAATGCTCTTATCCCTAGTCTTAGCATAGGTACTTCCTAAAAAATTGTCAATTTGTATTTCCTCATATTCCTCGAGAGCTATTGGATCTTCCCCCTTTGCTTCCATAAAAGCAGTGTAGGCATAATAGGCACCAAGGGCTGTCCAATGATGATCACTCCTAAAGTAGATATATTCGTCCTTGTGCTCATTTAACACATCATAGACATTAACCGCAATAATCCCGTCACTGAATTTTGAATTAAGATATCCTATGGCATTATTCTGTGAATCGGTTATTCCACTATAGTTCTTTAACGTTACAAATTCACTATTTGTAGGTGCAATCAATGAATAAATAGGCATCTTTTCACCAATTTCTTCATTATATTTGTTAAGGACACGAGCATAAAAATCAAAATTATCCTTATTAAACTTAAAAAGTTCTACAGCTTTACCATCGATGACCACCCAATAACCAACCCCATCCTCCTCCTTATAAGGTTTCTCTGTAGGAGTAGGTGTCTCCGAGGGTTTGGGTGTTTTTTCTGAATCCGTCTCCTTAGGAGTATGTTTAACATCCTCTTCCCATTCATCCTCAGTTTTTTCTTCCCCTTTGCTGTATTCCTTAGATTTATCTGAAACAATTATTTTAATATCAGAATCCTTTATAAATAAAGCCTGTTGAATTTCATTGCTGATTTTTAAAAGCTTGTCCCTAAAAATAAAGGTGTCACTATAATATTCAGTATAATCCCGAGAATAGCTACCATCTAATATGGCTGATAGCTTGAACTCTGGTTTTTGTTTTAGTGCTCTGTTCTCCATTTCAGAGACCTTGGGCTTATTTGCATTAACTAGATTGGCAGCACCCAAAAGCAAAATTATAATCAAAAATACTATTGTATCTAATTGCAACCTTTTCATAATAAACCTCCTCTATTATACACTGTGGTTATAGGCATTAAACGGTAAAAAACCATCTCAATAGCTATCTAAAACTATAGTTATCTAAAACTTAAAGTATAGGAAGGGACTGTACGATTGACCAACGAGCATTATAATCGATATTACAAGTATTCCTATATTTACCACTGACCTAATTAACTGATCATAGGTATAAATACCTAATTGTTTTTTTTCTAAGGTAGCTTTTATACGTTCAAAAATAGTTTTCATAGCTGGTGTACATCCTATAAGGGCAATCACAATAAATATGATATAGCTATTAAGGAAAATTCCAACCTCAGGACTTGACCAGGATGAGGCATTGAATCCAAACATAATACCCAAAAATTTAAAGGCCTCCCCTATATCGGAGTGATAGAAGAATACCCAGCCCACTAATATTATCACTGCAAAATAAAATCTCCAAACAAGCCCGGGAATTTTATTTTTAATTTTCAACAAAACAAATTTTTCCAGAAGAAGTAAAACAAAGAAATACAGCCCCCAAATAACAAAGTTCCAACTGGCACCATGCCATAGACCAGTAAGCAACCATACCAAAAACATATTTCTTATATGAAATTTCCTATTTCCTCCAAGGGGAATATAGACATAGTCCCTAAAAAATGTGGACAAGGATATATGCCATCGGCGCCAAAATTCCGTAGCAGATTTGGCTATATAGGGATAATTGAAGTTCTCCTTGTAATTAAATCCATACATTTTACCCAAACCCAATGCCATATCTGAGTATCCTGAAAAGTCGAAATATATCTCTATTGCAAATAACAAAATTCCCGCCCAGGCTCCTAGTACTGGAAGTCTTGAATAATCCATATCAAGAAAAGCTTTGGAAAATTGACTTGCTTGGTTTGCAATAATAACCTTTTTTCCTAGTCCGATAATAAAGCGACTTACACCACTATTAAAGGTATCAAAGCTAAGGACCCTTTTTTTAATATTTTGCTCAATATCTTTGTAGCGTACAATTGGTCCTGCCACAAGATGATGGAACAAAGAAACATATAATAGAAAGTTAAAAGGAGATTTTTGTGCCTTTACCTCTCCCCTGTAAACATCTACAATATAAGAAATTGATTTGAATGTGTAAAAGGATATTCCAATGGGAAGACCTATATTAATTATAGGTATGTTAATACCCAGTAGACCATTTAAATTTTCTGCAAAAAAAGCAAAATACTTAAAAAACCCTAGAACAAGAAGGTTTGCAATAAGGCCTAAAAGAAGGACTACTTTCCCCTTTCCTTTACTTTGTTTCTTTTCAACAGATACTCCAATAAAATAATTGAATAATGCATTTAAAATCAAAAGTAAAACCCATATGGGTTCTCCCCATGCATAAAAAGCAAGGGATGAAAGAACAAGGATTACATTTCTGTAAGTATTATTGTTGATTGCATAATACATAATTATGTTTATGGGTAGAAAAACACATAAAAACAAAAGACTTGAAAAAACCAACCTAATTCGCCTCACAATCTCATTATCTGTTTATCAATAAAATAGTATTTAATATAATAAACTCTACACCTATTTGAAACATATTTCAAGGTTAGGGTTAAAGTTCCCTTTCATACATAAGATTTCTTCGAAAACCTCTATAAATACAGATGTGTAATTATAAGGGAAAGAGTCCTTGGAAAACCTTTGCAAGGATATATCCAGATGATTTCAAGACCGTAACAATTTGAACATTTTGTATTAACCAGTTTATTGTTGAAATGAAATTCTTCTTTAGCAGGTTTCATTTCAAGAATTTCATCACCAAGAGATGCTGATTTTCTACAAAAAAACTTGACAATATATATATAATTAAGTACATCAAATTAAGGTAAGTATTTGATTCCTAAACCATATATGGTAATTTAAACAGGTAGCTACCTATAAGGTGTTTAATATGTAAATACCTGAAGTACGAAGACTATAATGTGTAATTATGGAATCAGGCACAGCTTTAATGTAGATGAGAATAAAAAAAGCCAGTCTCCTGAGTATAAGCAAAATGCTAACGGAAATAGCACTAAAATAAATATTAAAGTACATTATATATTGGGTGGTTAAAATGAAAAGAATGCTATTAGTTGAATTGAAAAATTGTCTCAGGCGTAAAGAATTTATGTTTGTTTCGTTATTGGTGATAATTACATCCATAACAAGTTTTTTAGCGGAATGCTACAATTTCTTTGGAGCTGAACTAACTAATGTCAGATCAGCATATGACTTAGGAATGGTTCAAGGAATTAACTCATTATTGCCTGCTTTAGTACTTATTTCACCAATGCTAGCTACTATATTATATTCCGATTCATATTATTCTGATTATAAATTAGGTGTTTATAAAAATATATTGTCTAGGACAGATGTTAGTTTATATTTATGGAGCAAAGCTATTGTTATTTTTGCAATAACCTTTTTAACCTTTTTTATACCAATGATACTAAACCAAGCATTAGTATTAATTGCTTTTCCAGTTGAAGGTTATGCAAATCATTATTCCCTACCAGAGTATGGATTTGCAATGAACTATGTGCCCCAAGCTATGTTTGATTTGTATAGAATACAGAACCCTTTATTATACAATCTTTTAAATGTTATTATTATTAGTTTATTTTCGGCATTATTTGCGGTGTTTTCGTATACTATTTATTTTTATACTAAGAAAGGAAAGTTCACAGTAATTACAGGAGTTTTTTTAGGGTTCATTGCTGTAGAAATAATAATGGGAGCATTAAATTTAAAACAATATGCCATTAATACATATATGATTCCAGGCAATTATGGTTCTTTTAGCATAATGCTAGGATGGATTTGTATTTTATTATCTTTATGTTTAATAGTAATTTATATAACAATAAATAAAAAGGAACTTGCCCTTGGGGGAGAATAGCAAAACTGATATTTTTATTGGATTCGATCATAGGGAGGAATTAGTAAAATATATGTATCGTTATTTATTAAACAAAATTATAAGGTCTAAAAGTTTCTATGTTTTTATTTTTTTAGTAGCATTATTTAGCTACAGATTGGTTAATAGAGTAAGTGTACAAAATGAAGCACAGGTTTTATTGACAATATTTAGTAATATTATCAATAAAAATCTATTACTATTCTTAGTGGTACCTATCTTTTTATTACAAAATGGTATTATTACAGAATTTTTTGATAGAAGTACAATTGTTTTAAAAAATTCAAACTGTTCTGATTGGTGGAATAAGAAGTTTTTCGCTGTATGTATGCTTTCAGGTATATTTACTATTATTAATTATATATTTGTTTTGTTTACTATATATTTAAGCGGGCACTTAGAAAAGTTAGATATTAATTTTGTATCTTTTTTTCTGCCAGAATACTCGGTGTTTTTTTCAATAATGTATTTACTAGCAATATCTATAGCTTTAGTTACCTTGGGGGCGTATAGAATAAAAAATATGGATATTATTTAAAAGGAGGGTAATGTGATTTGAAACTAGTAGAAGTTATAAATATGTCTAAGAAAATAGGCGATAAAGATATATTACAAAAAATAAATCTAACTATGGAAAAGGGTAAAATTTATGGTTTGTTTGGTAGAAATGCATCTGGCAAAACTATGCTTTTTCGTGCTATATGTGGTTTAATTAAGCCAACCGAAGGAATTATTAAAATTAAAGGGAAAATACTTCATGAAGATATATCTTTTCCACCAAGTGTAGGTGTAATAATTGAGTCACCAGGATTTTGGGATCATTATACAGGATTTGAAAACTTAAAATTACTGGCATTTATTAAAAATCAAATATCAGATAAAGATATAAAAGATAGTTTAAAAAGAGTAGGATTAGATGCAGATGATAAAAGAATTTATAAAAAGTATTCTTTAGGAATGAAACAGAGGCTAGCAATTGCACAAGCAATTATGGAAAGTCCCGAGTTGCTTATTTTAGATGAACCTACAAATGCTCTTGATGAAGAGGGTATAGATCTAGTTCGTCAAATACTAATTGAAGAGAAATCAAAGGGAGCATCTATTATAATTGCCAGTCATAATAAAGAAGACATCCAACTTCTTTCAGATGTAAAATTACAAATTAATCAGGGGAAATTAAAAGAATTTGATAAATAGGAGGAAAGTTTAGTGAAAAAAATTAGTATCAAGAATATGTATTTTTTCCTTGTGGGATTTTTGATTTTATTTTCTGTAGTAGTTGGAATTATCACTAGGATGTCTTATGTTGATGATACAAATGTTGAAAAACACGTGATTGAAGGAGACAGCAGATATTTAAATATTATTAATGATGAAGTATATGCTAATCATTACTTTAATAATGATATTGAAAATATTGAAGATTTAACAAATCTAGCAGACTTAATTGTTTTAGTTAGTACCACAAGCGATAGAACAAATTATAATCAGTCAATTTTAACAAAAGTTAAGGTATTAGATGTGCTAAAAGGAAACATGGCAAGAAAAACAGAATATTTATATGTATATGAACCCAACAACTTCAAATATAATACTACATATTATTCATTATATGGATATAACATAATGCAGATTGATAAAAATTATCTTTTATTTTTAGAAAGACTAAAGGTTCCAGATGACTACAAATATAAAAAAATGAAGATATTACTTATAAACCAATATCAACTCTTTATAGCAAGTATCCTTTAGAAGATATAAATCAAACCCAAATTATAGATTTAGAAATGCTTGAAAAAGAGTTAATATCATATGAACAAGTAAAAGATTATGCTATAAACACAACAGATATGTTGATTTTAGATGAATATAAAAACTTATATATTGAAGTAAAAAACAAATTCTTTGCTACTTATAATAATTACAAGAAGTAATTAACTATCTATCTCTACTTAAAGATAGAATTGACTCAATTATCGGATCAATTGCATCTTTAAGCATAGGATCAAGTTTGACAGCTTCCTCCAATTCTAATAATCCCTTTTGATATTCACCAAAATCAATATGCACCAGACCAAGGAGGAAATGACTGTATGCTGGTTTAAATTCTTTAGTGTATTCCGCTATTTCAAGGGCCTTTTGATATTCACCTAAATCTATATAGGATTGGATGGTTAATGCAATAACTCTTAAATGAATTTCTTCTTTAGCAGGTTTCATTTCAAGAATTTCATCACCAAGAGATGCTGCTTCTGTCCAATTCTTATCTTCTACCAGGTTTTCTAGTACAATTGCTTTTTCAAGTACTACACTTTGTCGATTATCTTCGTTATTAAATCCATAATACAAACCACCTAAAAGCGCAATAATAGTAACGGCGATAAAAGTAGGTCTTCCAAGAAATTTTTTAGATACGTGGCTAATTTTGACTATTCCTGAAGCTAAAAATCCTCCGATAAGCCCACCTAAATGACCAAAGTTATCTATATTACTAACTGTAAACATGATAAATGCGTTTAGAATTAAAGTAGTAAGGATACTTTTTTTAAAATATTTTTTAAATGCTACAGGGTTTTCAACACCGAAGTAAAGCAGTGCCCCCATAAGTCCAAATATTGAACCTGATGCACCTACAGATGGAGCGATGGAAAACATAAAGCTCATAAGGCTTCCAAAAATACCTGCCACTATATAGATAAAGATAAACTTTTTATGCCCATATATTCTTTCAACAAGTGTACCGAGGATATATAGTGAATAACAATTGACAGCCAAATGAGAAAATCCCCCATGTATAAATACAGGTGATAATAGCCTCCAATATTCACCTAAAATTATTTTTGAGTTTACCTTTGCCCCATACTCTATTATTAACCTTCCATACTCTATATTAGTAAAATAGGAAAGAACATAAAAAATAACAAAAACAATAATGTTTATAGCTATAAGTCCGTATGTTAAATAAGGTTTTTTAGCCACAAATTTAATCTTTTCTTGTTCTAGTTTTTCTTTTACTAATTGATTAATATCGATAGAATCATCTATTTCATTATAATTTTGATTTAAAGTGTCGTTAAGAATGGTTAACGGATTATTTTTAGATATTTTAAATTCACTATAATCAGTAATTGTTTTATCTTGTAAATTGACAATAGAGGAAAATATATATTTTCCATTATAAGATTGCTCTTTACTTGCACTTTGTATTACTTCTAATATATTTTGACTTGGATATAAATCAAAAACAAACACTTCAAAAAAACAAAGAGAGTTTATCTCTGCCATTTGATCCATTCTTTTCCGAGTAGATTCAATACGGTATCTTATGTCATGTTCACTTAAAAAATTAGCATTAATTATTTCAACAATCAACAGTTCTTTGCCTGTATATTTTTGAAGAATTTTAATGTTTTCATTTTGAACAATTTCGCCTTGACTATTAGTAATAGGTATGTAATCCATTTCTTGTATTAATTTTATATAGGCTGAATTAATATAGTTTTTTCCCATTTAAGTACCTCTTAAGTTAATTTATTTTACTTAGATATATTATTGCATAGTTTTAGGTAATTAATCAAGGGGAGAAGATTGCAAAAACGGCAGAGCCGATAAAAACGATAAAATAAAAATAGATTTAATAAAAGGGAGCTGACGCCCCCTTTCGTTAAAAACAATTGCCAAGCAATACAATTACCAAGCAATACAATTACAAATCAATACAATTATCAAGCAATACAAATTACCAATCAATTGAATCAACATAAATTGTAAAGTCGCCACTTCCACTTACTTCACATTGGATACCAAATTGTTGTGGTAATGAATGATCAGCAGTTTCAGGAAGAGTTAGTGTGAATTCATTCCAAGCACCTTTTTCTACATATTCATAGCCAGCCCATGTGGAGTACCAATCAAAAGTTGTCCAATCTGATGAGTGAGGCATAATATATGGTTGAATAGATCTTATAGGTGCATCTGCTGGAATCCATATTCTATAAGTTACTGTTTCTCCAGGTTTAACAAGTAAATCACCATCAATTACAATGTTAGCAATAGGTTCATCCTCTGTACCTATTGAAGATATATCCCACTTTAATGAACGTTCTCCTCTAAAAGATTTAGTTGAGCTATTTGATATTTCAGAACTTACATCTCCTCCAGTTAGAAAACCTTGTAATGTGCCATCTTCAAAGTTAAATCTAGCATTATCTTCTGTAGCTGATGTTACTTCTATAGTTTGTGTAATGCTGTCAGTTGCCCCTAAATTATCGGTAACAACTAGTTTTACCTCATAACTTCCAGGATTACTATACTTGTAGTTAACTGTTTCTCCACTATCCTCGCGGCTATCTCCAAAATCCCATGCATAATGGACGATGTCTCCATCAGCATCTGATGATTCTGATGCATCAAAGGTTATGCGAGTGTCTGTAGTTATTTCTTCCTCTGGTGAGAAATTAAAGGCTGCCTTAGGAGGACTGTTTTGCAAGTTATCAACATATGGTAGTGAAGATATTACTCCAAGTATATATCTTCCCAAAATAGTATAATCAATTGAGTTTACTAAATTATCACCATTTAAATCTGCTGCAAGAACATTAATGTCAGTATTAACTTCAAGTAAGTACCTTCCAAGTAGTGCACCATCAATTGAGTTTACCTTGCCATCATTATTGAGATCTCCAAAAAGGATTCCTTCTTCATTGCTATCAAGAACTATGTGGTAAGCTGATAAAGGAGGTAATGTATAGGAGAAATTGTTATTATTTATATTTGTTATAGGAGCCCTTTCAGTAATTGCTGAAGATGATCTATCAAATCCAAATACTTTACCAGCACTATAGTTTGAAGAACTTTCAATTGAAAGATTAAATGTTGTAGACTCATCATAGTTTTTGTTTAACAAAATTATATGAAGTTTATCATCGTTTTCATCAACAATTGAAGCATATCCTGATGCTATTTCATGGTCTGAAACATCACATTTAACATTTGTGTTTCCGTATGTAGCGTTGTTATTATCATAGTTTGTATACAAATTAAGTGCTGATACAATGTAGCTTTTATTTTGGTCACCCCAGTAAGTAGCGTAATACAAGCCATGTTTTCCAAATATACCAAGAGCATCAGCTTGAGCAATACCACCTGTAATATGGTTGCCTGCACCAAAATCATATTCTGTAATACCAAGCTTAGCTTCTGGATAATATTGGTCTATTGATTGTTGAATCTTTGGAATTATCGGACGGAAATCATCAAACCAAGGCTCTGCTATCCAACTGTCTTCTACATATTCTTTTTGCCATAGTGTTCGAGGTGCTTGAAGACGTGCTTTATTACACTCTATGTTTTTAATATCTTCTCCAAATGTTACTCTGTCGCCTCCACCTCTTGCTTCAGAATAGTAATGGAAAGTAAAAACATCTAAAAGCCTTTCGCCTGCTTTTTCTGATTCTTGTTTCATTTGATCAAGGTAATAGTCAATAAACCAATTATAGTTTCCTTCTAGGTTTTCCCAGTCAGGAGCATTTTGGAATGAAAGATATGCATTAAATCCATATAAAGATGGGCCAAATATTTGAGCATAAGGGTCTACATTTTTAACAGCTTTTGAAAGAGCCACTCCTTTTTGTACAACTTCTTCACAAGATGCTTGTTCTGGATGAAGCATAGGGTGAGTGTGAGCCCATAAGCCTGGTTCATTATCTATAGCATAGCCTTTTATTCCTGTTGGTGTGGATGCATCACCAAACTGGTTTACAAGGAAGTTTACAAACTCATCCATGTAAACATAGTCATCATCTAAATCAGGTTCTAGTGAAAAAGGAGCATTTTTCTCAAATTTTACCTCTTTCCAACGACTAGAAGGTGCTATTTCTGTTTCTTCAACATAGCCATCCATATCAGCAGATACATAACCTGATGCCTGAAGTGTTATTAATGTATGTTCTACATTTTGTTCGAGGGATTGATTATGAAAAGTTGTTACAACAGAACCAGGTTTATCGTAATCTTCCATTGCAACACCAGTTGAACGAAGAAGATAATCATCATTTATATGGTGCCAATCATCTCCTGCGTTAGAGGCATTGTTTTCCCAGTTATAGCCAGTAAGTCTGTTTCCACCAAGTCTTCTAGCTGTTACAGTTTGTCCCGGAAGATCTTGGTTTACACCATAGATAAAAGGACTTATTTCGGATCTTTCCAATGAAGTGTTGATTGTAATGTCTACACTGTTGTCATTTGCCATAGCACTTGTAAGAGGGAGCACCAAGGTGAAAATCATTACAAATACTACTAAAATTGATGTTTTTCTTTTAAGCATTTTTTTACTCCTCCATAAAATTTTTTATATTTTGTATATCTCTTTAACTTTATTTACGTGCCAATATTAAAAAGGTTCCCTTAATTTTAAAAAAATTAAGGAACTTTTTAAATTAAGGAACTTTTTAAAATTTCAAACGTAAACAATATATAGAGAGAAAGATATAAATAGAAAATATGAATAGAAAGATATGAATAGAAAAATATATAGAGAAAGATATATAAATAGAAGAGAATTTTCAAATATTAATGTATAATAAATATATGTAGATACCTATTAAATAAGCGTCGGAGAGCATATAACTTACAACTATAGAGTGAGAATGTTCGAGAGCTTCGAGGGGAAGTGAGTATTTGAAAACAACTGATTTTCAAGGGGCAGACAAGCATAATAAGCGTGAAAAGTTATTATTTTTAATAGATATACATATGAATCAGATTTATAAATTATGCTGTCAGCTAACCAATAATAAGTTTGATGCTGACGACCTTTTTCAGGATACTTGGGTAAGAGTTGTAAGAAACCTTGATTATTACGATGAAAGTAAACCTTTTAACACATGGATTTATACTATTACTATAAATTTATATAAGGATAAATATAGAAAACAAAAGAGATGGCTAAATATAGTAAAAGATTTTTTCACAAATGAAAAAAAGGATTTTGAATTGTTAAATATAACTGAAGATAAACTAGATCCACAAGCACATTTGGTAGATAAAGAATCAATAAAAGAACTAGAGAAATTTTTAAACAGTTTATCAGATACTTTTAAAATACCTATTATTTTATATTATTTTAAAGAAATGAACTACAATGAAATATCAGGCATATTAGGCATTCCTCTAGGAACAGTAAAATCACGCTTAAGTAGAGGAATTCAGAAGTTAAAAAAAATGCTGGAGAAAGGAGGATGTGCCTATGAAGATTGAAAAAATAGAGATGTTATTGAAAAAAATTGATTCTAAAGAGATATTACCCTCAGAAGACTTAGTTGTAAAAACCAAAGAAAAGGTTTTAAAAGAACTAGATTTAATAGATAATACTAAATCAGAGATACTAGATAAAGAAGTTGTTGATAATACTAAATCAGAGATACTAGATAAAGAAGTTGTTGATAATGCTAAATCAGAGATATTAGATAAAGAAGTTGTTGATAATACTAAATCAGAAATACTAGATAAAGAAGTTGTTGATAATGCTTACAATAGGCCAAAATTTAGGTTTGCACCTCTTTTAGTGGCTGCAAGTTTTGTTCTATTATTTCTTTTGTATAGAGTTATACCTGACAAAGATGTATATGCATATGTGCACATAGATATTAACCCAAGTATTGAAATAATAATTGATTCAAATAATATAGTACTAAAAACAATAGCAATTAGTGATGATGCAAAAGAGTTTTTAAAAAACTTAAAACTTAATAATAAATCTTTAGATAGAGCTATGGAAGATATTTTAGAAGAGTCTGTTAACATGGGTTTGATTGGTGATAAATCTAATAATATAATAATTTCAGCCTATCTAACAGAAAAGTATTCAACTGAACAAAAAGAAGAACAAAATTTAAATAGAATTTTAGATAATTTAAAAATATCAATGTCAAACTACCAGGATTTTCGAATTAATTCTCATACTTTAATGGTTCCATATGAAGTTTTTAATGATGCTAAAGAAAACAACATATCAATGTCGAGGCATGTGCTGTTTAAAGAGTTGGAAAAAAGAGGGTTTGAATATAATGTTGAAGATATTAAAAGTAAAGACATATCTTATATGTTAGGTAAACTTACTCAAAGGACAGAGGATAGTGGAAAGGAAAAAAGCAAACCAAAGGCAGTTTTTAGCTATACGCCTAAAGAAGTAACAATTGGTGATATTGTGAATTTTGATGCAACAAATTCATATGATTCACAAGGAAGTATTACACAATACTCATGGGACTTTGGAGATGGGGTTAATGGAGTTGGAGAAACTGTAGAACACAGATATACGGAAGCAGGTAATTATACGGTAAAATTGAGTGTTACAAACAGCTTAGGCCTTACTGATACTTATACAAACAGAATGGTTGTTAAATTAAATTCAAGTAGAGATACAAAGATTGACTGGGAAGATGGAAGTATTGGAGGGTTTGTTACAGACAATAGTTCATCTGCTATATCTAACACAACACAAAAATATTATGATGGAACTAGATCTTTAAAATGGGATATAACAGCTTCCAATAATGATATATTAGGTGTATGTAAAGATTTATATACTATAATACCAGCTGGTTCAAGAGTAAAGTTTAGAATATGGGTGCCGTTAGGTGCTCCAATAAGAGCTATACAGCCATATATTATGACATTTGAAGGTAATTATGAAAACTATAAGTGGTATTCATCATGGCAAAGATATGGAAGTCTTAAAAAAGATGCATGGAATGAGTTTATAATTGACCTGCCAGAGGATCTTGATATGACAGCAGAGCAACAAATAGGCGTTCAGTGTGAGACGATAGAGGAAGGAAATTTTAGCATATATATAGATTTGATTGAGTGGTGAATTGGTTTCCATTTGTTCATTTTTTAAGTACAATAGATGCTGAAGTTGGTTTTGATGTATATGTTTATAGCTCATTGCTCTACATATTAATAAAATTTAGAATGATATGCATAAAAATGGGTCACACAGTTTCGGCTGATGTGGCCTTTCTTTTTGTAATTTATAGGGAAAGAGCAAGTTTAACCTTACAAAAAATTATAAACTTTGTATCTCTATGTCCTTTAAATTTTCTGTTACTTTAAATTATAACCTAGGTAAAAATCAGAATATAACCGATACCTATACGTATGAGTGCTTTTGGTAATATAATATCAAGTACAGGAAATACAATAAATGAGTTTTTATTTACTGGAGAGCAGTATGATGCAAATATAGGATTTTATTATCTGAGGGCAAGATATATGGACCCTTCGATAGGAAGATTTATAACAGCAGACCCTTTTAGTGGTTTTATGTTTGAACCGCTAAGCCTTCACAAATATTTATATGCAAATGCAGATCCTATAAACAACATAGATCCATCAGGATGTTTCTCCATTCAAGAAATTTCAGCTGTTCAGACTATTCAGGGTATCTTAAGCTCAAATGTAATGAAGTTTTAACGCTTTGGAGTCTGAAAAAAGGAGTATGGGATAAACGGGCATGCTTTACAGAGGAGACGCTGATATCAACGGAAGACGGTTATAAGTAAATAAGGGATATACAGGAAGGAGATTTTGTATATTCAGAGAATATTGAGACAGGCGAAAAAGGATTAAAGAAGGTTGCCAAAGTATTCGTTAGAGAAGTAAGAAAGCTTGTACATATATATGTTGATGGAGAAGAAATAAATACCACAGATGCGCATCCTTTCTGGGTTGAAGACAAGGGCTGGATAGAGGCTGGAGAACTAAAAGTGGGAGATGTATTAAGGCTTTATACAGGTATAAATGCTAAAATAAAAATGTACAAAAGTGCAAAAATAACTATGTACAAAATCCAATAAAAATATACAATTTTATTGGGTGATAAAAAATGAAATATAAATTAGTAATGGACATTGAAATTAATTCAGTAGAAGATTTAAAGAAACTTAGAACGATTGTGGAGGCAAATAAGTTGGACAAGCCGAATTTTAGTGAGATAGCAAGAAATTTAGGAATTGATAGAAGGACTGCCAAGAAATATTATTTAGGAGATGATAAGAAAGAGAGAAAAAAGAAAAAATCTGTAATAGACGAATACTACAAGATCATAGAAGAATTACTATCTGAAAATTCAACACAGGTATTCTACTACAAGGATCATCTTTTCAGATACTTACAGAGAGAGCATGGATTAAATTGTACAAGAAATAATTTTAATTATTACATTTTGAATCATGAAGAATTTGCAAAGTATTTTAGACCAAAAGGTAATTCTAATGCTATTAAATCTGAAAAACCTTTTGGAGAACAAGCTCAGTTTGATTGGAAAGAAAAAATTAATTTTACATTTAAAAATGGAGAAAAGATCATCATTAACGTAGGAAGTTTGATTTTATCTGCATCAAGATTTAAATTATGGACAATTTATCCATCAGTGAGTTTAGATTGTGTTTTAGATTTTTTAGCAAATTCATTTGAAATTATAGGAGGTGTTCCAAAGGAAATATTAATAGATAATGCAACAACAATGATGCTTAAAGCTAGAACTGAGAGTAATGAAGGGATCGTAAACCCTAAGTTTCAGCAATTCGCTGATGATTATGGATTTAAAGTAGTTCCATGTATTGCAGGAAGACCAAATACAAAATCAAAGGTAGAAAACCCTATGAGGATCATTGATGAAATAATGGTGTATAATGGCACTTTAAATAATCTTGAAGAATTACATGAAAAACTTGAACAAATTACAAATGAGGCAAATTCAAGGATATGCCAAGGTACAGGAGTACCACCTATCCTTGTATATAAAAAAGAGAAAGAACATCTTTCCCCTCTACCACAAGAAAAAATTTGTTCTTTCTACAAGATTTCTACCATAAAAGCGACCGTTAATCTAAATGCATTATTTCATTATAAGAAAAAAATGTATTCAGTTCCGTCAGAATTTATTGGTAAAAAGGTTACAATACAAGTTATAGAAAATAATCTACATGTATATTATAACAAAAAACTGATAGCAGTACATGAAATAGTTAAAAATAAAAAAATTATATATAATGAGCATCATCATTTAGATATACTAAAACAGACATTTAGAAAGCATGAAGATATTGAGGATTATGCAAAAAAACATTTAAAAGAATTGGAGAAATTTAATGAACAATTATCAGAATTTATGTAATAATTTAAAGGAGCTAAAATTAAATCAAATTAGTATAAATTTAGATGAATATATAGATAAGGTAAATGAGGGTAAAATCAGCATTGTAGATGCATTATATGAGCTTACATCAAAGGAAATAGAAGTGAAGAATTTTAATGCAATGAATGCAATGGTAAAAGTAGCAGGATTTCCACATCATAAAGAATTGAAAGATTTTGATTTTGACTTTCAGCCAAAAATAAATAAACAACAATTCTTAGACTTTGAGAGTTTAAGATTCTTAGAAAATAACAGCAACATAATATTAATTGGAAATTCTGGAGTTGGGAAAACCCATTTAGCAACCTCTATTGGTATTGCTGCCGCCAAGAAAAGGGTTAGCACCTATTTTATAAAATGTCATGATTTAATAGATCAATTTAAAAAAGCTTATTTAGAAAATAGGTTAGAAACTAGAATAAAGCATTTTGCAAAATATAAACTTCTTATTATTGACGAAATAGGCTATTTACCTATAGGAGAAGAAGAAGCTAAAATGTTTTTTCAACTAATAGACCGTAGATATGAGAAAAAAAGCACCATTATTACTAGTAATATTAATTTATCTGATTGGTCAGATATCTTTGTAGATAATATGTTAGCAAGTGCCATTCTTGATAGACTAGTTCACCATTCTAGTATTGTAAATATCCTTGGCAGTTCTTACAGGACTGCTGAGGCCCTATCCAAGGTCGGCCAAAAAGATAATTAATTGTACATGAAAATATTTGCACTTTTGTACAAAAAAATATTGACGTTTATATACAGGTGAGTTGAAAACTGTATAAAAAGTTGAAATAGAGGTTTTCAACAGACCGGTAAAGGTATATAATTTTGAAGTAGAAGACTGGCATACCTATTATGCAACAGAACAAGGAATTTTGGTACATAATGCAAAGAATTATGATGGGAAAGGCAACACAGGAAATGGTAATAAGGGAACGGATAAGACTGCTGACCAAATTAAGAATATTACTAAACAGGAAAGTAAGGTTTGGAAAAGTTTTGATAATTATAAAAATGGTATTAAATCAACAGGGAAAGGAAGTAATAAACAATATTATGAATGGGATCATACTCATAATGATATAGAAGTATATAACAACAAAGGAAAACATCTTGGATCGATGGATCCAACGACAGGAAAAATGTATAAGCCTGCTGTAAAAGGTAGAACAATCAAACTAAATTAAGCTGAGGTGCCTAAGAGATGAATTATTGTTGCGAAGAAATGAAAGAAAGAATTGAATTAAATTGTGATGGACATATATCAAAATTTGATTGTCCGGATTTTATTATAATGTATATTCCTGAATTTGATGAGTATTCAATAGTAATTCATGATGGAGGAAAGTCAGGGATTCTAATCAGATATTGTCCTTGGTGTGGGAAGGAACTTCCGATGCCAAAAAGAGATTTGTGGTTTAAAATCTTAGAAAAACTTGGATTTGATGACCCCTTTGAGCAGGACATTCCAGCTGAATTTCTTAATGAAACGTGGTTCGTAACTGAGAAATACTCTAATCTAATTAGAGAAGTAGAGGAAAGTAATATTAAAGAATAAAATTTTGAGGATATGTTTGCCGGGTTTTATCTATTTGTTTATGATAAAATATGTAAATGTGTATTTTCAATTAAGGTATTTAAACCGTGGAAGTGATTTACTTTTTTATTGAGTATTAGAATAAGAAACAATATAATAGTTTTAGTCCTTGTAATAAGGGAACGAATAAGACTTAAGCACCTCAAAAGGTTATTGGGCATTATCCAGAGTATGTAGAAATATTAAAGAAGCTTGAAACAAAGCCGTTTTTAATATCTGATAACATCTGGAGTAAGACGTCAAAAGCAGAACAGTGGGTGGCAAACCTAAAGTTTTTAGACAGTGCAATTGCAAAGGGGACTGAGTTCAACTTGGCAACCCCAATTGATAA
>LFRM01012565.1_pt1 | contig 32523 bp, 30 predicted proteins | sample 618341 | NCBI WGS metagenome assembly LFRM01 (sample SAMN03654438, study PRJNA283298) | anaerobic digester metagenome | isolation source: pool of bioreactors CSTR01a, CSTR02a, and CSTR03a thermophilic anaerobic... | place: Denmark: Kgs. Lyngby | collected 2014-05-21 | reverse complement strand
ACTGGTTTTTATGCACTAATACCATATTGTAGTTTCAAAGAACTTGATTTTTGCTATTATGCTTTCTTTATTTATAAATCTGAAAACATTATGTATATAGACGATTTCTATGAGATGGGTAAGAAGTCCAACCAACTCTGTTTCCACCCGTCCATGAGCACTGACTTAGACAAGTACCGAGCCATAATAGAAGGAATAAATTATGCACTTTTGGAAGGACTCCTTGATATTTATAACTCGCCCAGTTTAGTTCACTGCAATAATATCTATCGCCATAAATCTGTTTGGTAACCCATACATAATCATAGGCAATTCCAATTCTATCCACATGAAATTGAACTGCATTTTCTTTTATAGTACTGGTAGTATTTACCCTTATCAAAGCCGCTTCATCAGCAGTATTTATAACTTCGACCGGTAGATAACGGGCACCTCCCGGCCACCCTTCCACAATCATCCCGTCGCCAACGTACATGGCCGTGTGTTCCCAGTAACCTGGTATTGCCCAGCTTAGTTTTTTAGTTCCCTTAACTAAAAAAATATCTCCAGGCCTTGCTAAACTCACGTCTAGACTATTCCCATCTCCAGCATAATAATCGTCTCCAGTAATAGCCAGCGCAGAAGTAGGAAAGGCCACAATACTCACAGCAGAAAATAACAAAGTCACAATGATGACAAAAGCCGTTACGAATCTATACAAAAAAACTCCCCCCAATAAATCCACCCAGTATCTACCAAATAATATGAATTTACCCAGTCAATTGCCATAACTGCAAAATGGGGAGTAAGTTGTTGTAATAGGAGCGTATTTGGCGAAAATATTGCATGGTTCTGACTCGTTAGGTGAAATTTAAAATAAAAAAAGCCCGCAGGCAGGCTAAAAAGGGCTAAAAAAGAATGGAAAAAATATGAAAGACCCTTTCGGGTCTTATATCATGTTAATTACGTATTCAAGGACACTAATCTCTGACACTGCGGGCCGATATCAGCCAAGGAGCAGGAAATGGCTCCACCATTTTTTTGCTGTTAACTCGTGATACCTCTATGTGAATCGCTTCCGTACCCTCCAGACCATTCTCCCTTAACAAAGCTGGAAGAGAGGTTAGTATTTCGAAGTCCAAGGTATAGATAACAAAATCCATGGCTGGGTTAACAGCCAAAAGGTTCTTTATTTCACGGTCCAGCCGGGGGGAAGCCACAATAAATGCTTTGTTAGGTACCGGCAGGTTATTCAGGGTGCCCTCATCCAGCGACTCAACAATTATTACATTGCTCAGGCCAAACTTGTCAACATTGCATTTCATAGTATCCCGATCTCTGCGGTCATATTCCACAGCTATCACGCTTCCCTCACCAGCAATCATAGCCGCCTCCACCGCAATGCTCTCACCAGAGATTATACATATGTTATCCTGATCCCCCACATTAAGCTTGTTCATTATAATAGCCCGAACTTCCCGGCACACATAATGCACTGAGCCGCACGAAAAACGACTGTTCTCAATCCCTATAGGATAATTGGTAGCTGCATTAGGATTCACAATCAACATAGCTGCTGAGGCATTAATCCCCCGATGGATCATATCTGCCACCTTATCATGCTTGATCTCACCGGAGGGGTCCGAGCCCTCATTGTACCATATATCGCAATCCCCCAGTTCTGCATTCCACATATCGTAGAAAATATCGGGATGTCCAGCGTCCGTAAAAACTAATACTAAGCGGTTGCTCATAACAGTGGGAATCAAATTCTTGTTCTTCCCAGTAATGTCCAGCATCTTCAGTTTTGCCAGGTTAAAATCAACGTTCTGGGAAAAATACTGGAGCCAGGATAAAATAACCTCATTGGAAAACATAGTCTGTTCCACGGCAAAACCCCCCTTTTATTCAAAATTATCATATCATATTTATTGGGTTTATTGCCCAGTTATTTACGCACCGGTACGTTCCAGTAAACGTTCCCATCTTTCATCTATATAGGCTTGCGCTTCTTCGAGCATCCATTCATTACCTTGGGCAAACATATGGCGGAATCTGCCCTGAGGCCGGAGAAAGTCTTCTACCGGCAGTTTTTTCTTCGGTGTGTAGGTCAGCCGCCATACCCCCTCCTCTACTTCAAAAAGGGGCCAGACACAGGTATCCACTGCCAGCTTGGTGATCTCCGCAAGCTTGGCGGCAGGGTAATCCCATCCCCGGGGACAGGGGGACAAGATATTCAAAAAACAAGGCCCCTCCGTATAAATGGCTTTATACGACTTAGTATGCAAGTCCTTAAAATTCCCTAGCGGGGCAGTTTGTGCTACATAAGGAATATGGTGAGCAACCATGATTTCCGTCAGGTCTTTTTTATTCTGTTTTTTGCCCGGCTGAACCGAACCTATCGGTGTAGTAGTAGTACGGGCAAAACGAGAAGTTGACGACGAGCGCTGAATTCCGGTATTCATGTAAGCCTCGTTGTCATAACAAACATAGACCATGTCATGACCGCGTTCCATAGCTCCAGACAGTGATTGGAGCCCAATATCATAGGTGCCGCCGTCACCGGCAAAAGTAATAAACTTAACCGTCCCATCAACCTTACCGCGCCGTCTCAAAGCATTATAGGCTGCTTCTACTCCGGAACAGGTAGCAGCGGAATTTTCAAAAGCAGAATGAATATAGCTGTCCATATAAGCAGTATAAGGATACATAAAGGTAGAAACCTCCAAACAGCTGGTAGCATTGACCACCACTGCCCGGTCCTCTATATCCAGGGCACGGAGAACACCAGCCACTACCACCCCAGCACCGCAGCCAGCACAGAGACGATGTCCACCGGTTAGACGCGGTTGTTTCTCTACTTCCCTTTTGAGGTTATATACTTTGCTCATGGAATTCCTCCCTTGTCCTCTGGCCCATATGGGTATATACTGGTCCTACCTCACCGGTGGCCTTAATTTTCTCCAACCGTTCGTACACCCTTTCAATATCCTCTACCTTTACATCACGACCGCCCAAACCGTAAACGATATTAATCAAATAAGGGCGTTCTTTCAGATCATATAAAGCACTGCGGGTTTCAGCAAATAACGGTCCGCCGTTGGCTGAAAACCCCTCGGACTTATCCATAACGGCTACTGCCTTAACTCCTGCCAGGGCCCGGGCCAGTTCCTCACCAGGGAAAGGACGGAATACTCTAATCTTAATTAGCCCTGCCTTTACCCCATGCTCCCGCAGCCTGTCTACAGCAGCTTTGGCAGTTCCGGCAGTAGATCCAATTAATACCACAGCCAGTTGGGCATCCTCCATCTGATATTCTTCAAAAAGTCCGTAGCGCCGCCCGGATATTTTTTCAAACTCTGCGGCTACCTCTAATATTCGATCCTTGGCCGCCTTCATGGCCTCAGCCTGCATGACTTTGTGTTCCATGTAATACGGACTTACATCATACGGCCCCACTGCCAGTGGATTCTCTTTCTTCAGCAGGTAATGTTCAGGATTGTATTCACCAATAAACCTGCGCACTGTCTCGGTATCCAACAGTTCTATATTTTCAACCGCATGACTGGTAATAAAGCCATCCATACAAGTCATTACTGGTAAGCGCACATTAGGGGCCTCGCCGATAGGCATGGCCATAAGGAAATTATCGTAGGCCTCCTGATTGTTTTCGGCATAGATTTGAATCCAGCCGGTATCACGGGCTCCCATAGAGTCCGAGTGGTCGTTGTTTATATTAATCGGCCCTGAAAGGGCTCGGTTAACACAGGCCAGGGTAATAGGCAAACGGCAGGAAGCAGCCACATATAAAAGCTCGTACATCAGGGCCAGACCACAGGAAGAAGTGGCACATACAGAACGGGCACCGGCAGCCTGTGCAGCAATACATACCGACATAGAACTATGCTCAGACTCCACCGTAACAAATTCTGTATTAACCTGGCCGTTGGCCACATAATTTGCGAAGTATTCAGGTATTTCTGTGGAGGGAGTGATAGGGAATGCTCCCATCACATCAGGATTTAATTGCTTCATAGCATAAGCTACTGCTTCGTTACCTGAAAGGCACTGGTTCATTTAGGCTCACCTCCAGTTACCATGGTAATTGCCGCGAAGGGGCATACATCCTCACAAATGCCACAACCCTTACAATGCATATAATCAAAGTCCAGACGTTTCCCGTCCTTCACGGGAATAGCACTGTCTGGACAGAAGGGAACACAGAGCATGCAGTGTTTACAGGCTTCAGGGTGGAAAACCGGTGTGTTGGTACGCCATGAGCCAGTATTAAAGTCCCGTGCAGTTCCCGGTTCATAGATCTCCCCGCCCGGGGTCAAATCCTGCCAGGGAGTGCGTTCGTTAATATCCTTTGCATGAATCACCCTTCCTGAACCTCCTCCCATGACTTTTTCAGGGTTGCCATGTTGCCTTCAATCACCTGGGGCTTGGCAGCAAATTTATGTTGAAAGGATTCTTTTATATCCGCAAAAAAACGCTGGGGCTCCAAAACGCCGCTAACCTTCACCAGGGCCGCCAACATAGGGGTATTAGGAAGGTTTTTGCCCAGAACTTCCTCTGATATACGGCGCGCATCTATAGTACAAACTTTCCCACTCCATCCCCTTAATCGGGAACGCATCTCCTGGGGAGAACTGGAAGTATTAACAATTATTCCGCCGTCCTCCTTCAATCCACTGGTGACGTCAATGCTGTCCAGCAGGCTTTCATCTACCACCACAACATAGTCAGGATAATAAATATTGGTATGAATAGTACACCGTTTTTCACTGATACGGTTGTAAGCTGTTATAGGAGCTCCCATACGTTCTGGTCCATACTCTGGAAACCCCTGGACAAATTTACCCTGTAAACCAGCCACGTCCGCTAAGAGCAGGCAGGCCATTTTGGCTCCCTGTCCGCCTCGGCCATGCCAGCGGATTTCTAGCATATCCTTGGTCGCCATTACTTTCTCCTCCCACCAATTTTGTTTGCCAAATATTCGGCTTAGATGCCGACTTTACTCCCTTTTCAGAGAACTCATGCTCCTGTTTCAGGAGTAATCTCCCCAAGAGCTGCACCGGCTGTAATTAAAAAAGGCTTTCGTCCGCAAAGGGACGAAAGCCTGAAAGCATTCGCTATACCACCCATAATACAAACATACCATCATATGCGTTCCCGGTGACGGGGGAAAACCGTCGGAGCCTACTGGATTACTCGTTCGGTCCGCAGCTCAGGAGTGATTTTCAGAGTTAAACTACTTGTACCGGGCTTGCACCATCCCCGGTTCGCTCAAACGTTCATTTAAAACTTACTCTCTCCGTCAATGCCTTTAATATTTTAAATTATTTATAAATATAACTAGTGAACCGCATTTTGTCAATGACTTTCCAGAGTAAGCAAATATAATAATCAAACTGATTGTTAACACCGTGCAAAAGATCATGTTAATACATTTTGTTAATAACTCATCACACACTAAAACCTTTCTTCTTACTAATTAAGCTTATTTGAACAAGTATAAACTGATTGCATGTGTTTTTTTCGGATCCGCATCTGTTATAGTCTTACACCACTTATCATTACATTTCTTTTGTAGTAAAAACTAAATCTCTCGTTTCATTTTGGTATCCGCGCACAATCGATTAAGCAAAAAAGCCGTGATACGATTCAAATATGGTGAAAGTATACACAAGCTCTTTAGCTTGGGTAATCTTCAAAAGAAAGGAGACTGACTATGAGTTCAGAAGACAGCATCAAAAAAGGCTTATCCAGAAGAGAGTTTATCAAGGGCTCTGCTCTGGGCGCTGCCGGATTAGCTGCTGCAGGTTACCTGGGAGGATGTGCACCTCAGGAAAGTACCCCTTCTGAAGGCGGCTCACCGGATTCAGCCGGAACTGCTTCCAAGTGGAGCTGGGAAACCAAGCCTGAGCCTATCCCTGCCTCGGAAATTAAAAATACCGTTGATAAAGATGTTGTAGTTATAGGTGCAGGTCTGGCAGGAATGTGTGCTAGTTTGGGTGCTGTAGAAGCGGGAGCCAGTGTAGTAGTAATTGAAAAAAATGATACCTGGGCAGCAAGAGGCGGACACATCGCAGCTTTTGATAGTAAACTGCAAAAACAGCTAGGCATAAAGCTAAACTATCGCCAAATCATAAGAGATTGGGTTGCCTGGGCACAGGGCAGAATTGATGAAGATTTGCTCTGGCTCTTTGGGCACAAGAGCGGTGCATGTATGGACTGGGTTATTGATATGATGCAGCCCCGCGGCTATAATGTAACCCTCTGGGAAGGCTATTATCGCGGTCCTGATTATACAGAATACCCGGTAACCCACTTTTTCTATGAAGAAGGTGCTGACCTTTCTTATGTATATGGAAACTCTACCAAGATAGGAAATGTCGTCTTGGTTCCAACCCTGGAAGCGATAGCTAAAGAAAAAGGAGTTAGATTTGACTACAGCACTCCTGCGGTACAGTTGATAAGAGAAGGTAACGGTCCAGTTACCGGCGTAATTGCTGGAACTAAAGGCAACTATACCCAGTATAATGCCAAAGGTGGCGTGATAATAGCTACTGGTGATTATGCTTCCAATAATGAGATGAAAGAAAGATTCGCTCCCTTTACCCTCAAAGCCGATGCACAAATTTATTTCCCCAATAAATGTAATACTGGTGATGGCTTAATTATGGCTATGCAGGTGGGCGGAGCTATGCAGAAACACGAACCCCATGCAGCCGTAATTCATCTAGAAGCAGGAGCAGCAAGCTATGGTTTCCTTCATGTAAATGCTTTAGGACAGCGTTTCAAGAATGAAGACGTAAATACCCAATCTAAGAGCTGCACCAAGGAACTGGAACCGGATGGTATAGCCTGGACTATATACGATGCCGATGGTTTGAATCAGGTTAAACAGCAGGTTGATGCCGGTTTAGCGGGAGGTCTTTTCTACGGCCAGATGTGGCAGCCGTACGGACAAGGCTGGAATCTGGAAGTAGAAAAGAAGACTCTAGAACAGCATATTAAGGACGGCAAAGTTGTTGTCGCTGATACTATAGAAGAACTAGCCCAAAAAATGGGAGTACCAGTGGATAACTTTGTAGCCACTGTCAAACGCTATAATGAGTTGTATGAAATGCAAGATGATGTAGATTACGGGAAACGCAAAGAATTACTTACTCCTATAGTAAAACCACCATTTTATGCAGGCAAATTATTAAGTACTCTTTTGACCATGTGCGGAGGTCTGCGTACAGATACCAGCCTTAAAGTTCTGGATGAGAATGATCAGCCTATTGAAGGTTTGTATGTAGCAGGAGCAGCACAGGGTGAATTCTTTGCCAATGACTATCCAACTATATGCCCCGGTATAGGTCATGGTCGCTGTATCACCTTTGGCCGTATGGCAGGGATCAAGGCCGCCGGTAAGAATGTAGATGATATCATACCTTCCATATATATTTAAGATTAATTCTCCAATTTGCAACAGGGAGAGTCTAATGTTCTGCTCTCCCTGTGTTTTCTGCTCATGGTGATATTTGAAACTCAGAGAGGAATAGTATAAACATCAAACTATAAAACCAGGGCTAGATTAGCTATGGATATTTGAACAATGGCTTTGATTAGCTAAAACGGCACTCAATACGGTTCCATTTACAACAATTTCATAACTATATATTAAAAATTTGAGCAATTAAAGCCAGTATCCGGGAAAGGATTGGCTTATCCTACCCTTTTAACCCGTAGCCTTGTTTAGGATCTGTGCTTATCTTGAAATACGGATGTTAGAATTAATTAGTACACTAGGCAATTCGTTGGTATTACTGTATATGCAACAGATATTAACCTTTACAATCCTTGAGGATAATATGAAGATGCGTGGTGTTTTACTATGGCAATAAATTGCGAGATTGCATGTTATCTGCTGGAAGGTATGATGAACAACGGGCTTTCCTTTGTAGGCTCATATCTGGAAAGAAAGATTGCCTGTCCAGTCGTAATAACTGATGTAATCGGCAAGATCCATTACCCGGATATGTCAGATATGGCACAAAAATCAGAACTTCTTTTTATGAATATTCCCGACCAGTTTACCCAGGAATACTACCATTCTTCAGCTAACAATTGTTTTTATTACAACGTTCAAAATGAAGATAACACAATCGCCTATGTCATTGTAGAAAACATAACCACAGATGCTACTGCTCAAGCTATTACTGCCATCCAACAAAGTCTCCTAGCACTCAAATCTTATTTTTCCTTTATATAAACAAAAGGAAGATCTTGGTGAAGTACTCAAGGAACATTTATTAATGTCCACGGAAACAAGTATTATTGAAAAGCTCAGACTATATGAGCAGAACATGAATATTAACAATAATTATTTTGTTGCAATTCTGGAAGCAGACGAGGATTATAATGATCTTGATTGGATACAGTTGCGTTCCTACCTCTATAAAATATTGCATAGAGAGCGCTGCGAGTATGTTACCACTATTATGGCTCCTGGACGTTTGATCGTAATATTAAAGGGAAAACCTAGGGGTAGCCCCATGGATGCAAACCCAGATTGGCCCGGGCGAGATAAACTTCAGGCCAACAAAGATGCCCTCGATAAAAAGTTTAATACTACTACCTCCTTGGGTCTGGGGCGAGTATACCGGCCTTCCGAGCTGGTGAGAAGTTATCGAGAAGCCTGTATAGCTCTGGCTCTGTCACGCCTGACAGGCGAGACGCAGGTTATTAAATATTTTTCGCAGTTAGGCATATTTACGATATTGTTTTCCCATGATACCGAAACAGTAAAGAATTACTGCCTTCGCATTTTAGGTAAAGTGATTAATTACGATGAAAAGAATGGTACCGATTTTTTAGGTACCTTAAGAATACTGCTTGATAACGCATGCAGCTGGACAACTACTGCCGATCAACTCTATGTACATGTTAATACCGTGTATTATAGGATGCTCAAAGTGGAACAACTTCTCGATATCAATTTTTCATCATTTGATACGCGCCTGGATCTTTTTACTGCCGTCAGAGCATGGGATATACTGCAGGCCTGCCAGCTACTGGATTGAATTTTTGTCGGACCAGCCAAAGAATGTATAACACTTTAAGGACAGCTTTTTCCCGATGTTCAGATGAAGTATTATGCATTTGATGTGATGGATTATAATTATATAATGTTTATCAGGGGATGATGCAATGAAGACAATTTACAACAGCAAATGGAGCTGGGAAGTGCCACCTCCACCTATACCTCCTGCCGAAATCAAAGGTACGGTGGACACCGACATAGTTGTCATTGGTGCGGGGCTTGCTGGGATGGTTAGTGCACTTGCTGCCAAGGAAGCAGGTGCTTCTCCCATAATAATCGAAAAAAACTGGACCTTTTCTGCTCGAGGCAGTCACAATACTGCCTTCGGAAGCAAAGTTCAGCAGGAATTGGGTATCCAAGTAGACTATCGGCAGGTAATCAGAGACTTGATTAGATGGGCGCAAGGCAGACTTGATGAGGAATTGCTCTGGCTTTTTGCTAGGAAAAGCGGCCCCTGCATGGACTGGTTGATAGATATTGTTGCGCCTTATGGAATAAAGGTGGGTATCTGGGATGGATATTACAAAGGTTCAGATTATACTGAGTATCCGGTAACACATATATTCTACGTTCCTGGCAAACCTGGAGATTCCTATAATTACGGGCTAGCCAAGGTTTTGGAACGGATTATTAAAGTAAGGGGCATAGAGATACACTACAATATGCCCGCAGTAAGGCTTATTAGAGAAGATGGCGGTCCAGTTACTGGAGTTATTGCAGGCAGTCCAGGGAACTATACCCGTTATAATGCCAGCAGAGGTGTTATTATAGCAACCGGTGATTATGCTTCCAATACGGAGATGCTTAAAAGATACAGTCCATCGGCTCTTGAGGCTGATGCCCAGTTCTATTTCCCCCAGGTGACCAATTTTGGGGAAGGTCACAAAATTGCTATGTGGGCTGGCGCTGCCATGCAGAAGGTAGAACCTCATTCTGTAATAATTCACCTGGAAGCAGGAGCTATGAGTTATTTCTTCCTCCATGTCAATTCCAAGGGAAAACGCTTTAAAAATGAAGATGTGAATACTCAATCCAAAAGCTGCTCGAAACTGCTTGAACCTGGGGGTATAGCTTGGACGGTATATGATGCCAATGGTTTATATGATATTCAAAAAAGGGTTAAGTTAGGTATAGGTGGAGGTTTGTTCTGGGATCAGATCAACCGCATGGTTGGAGAAGACTGGGATATTGAAGCGGAGAGAGCACTTCTAAAAGAACATATCAAGGCCGGTAAGGTGGTCACAGCGAATACTATTGAAGAATTGGCGCAAAAAATGCGTGTCCCTCCTGCTAATCTTAAGGCTACTGTTGACCGCTACAATGAACTGGTAGCACAGCAGGATGACTGCGACTTTGGCAAACGGGCTGAGTTATTGACCCCTATTGTTAAGCCGCCGTTTTATGCTGGAAAACTCCTCAGTACAGTCCTGAGTGCCTCGGGAGGTCTGCGTACGAACACTAGATGCGAAGTACTAGATGAACACGATGAACCCTTGGGAAACCTTTATGTAGTTGGTGCTGCTGCCGGGGGCTTTTTTGCCAATGATTATCCTACTATTTGTCCAGGCATTGGTCACGGACGCTGTATAACTTTTGGTCGTATAGCCGGAACCATTGCAGCAGGCAAATCAGTTGATGATGTCATACCTTCAACGCGTATATGATGCCTTAAACAACTGTATTTAGATAAACTCTTAGCGGGTTTTTTCTTACAACAGCTTATTGCGTCTGCATCAAGGATAAGTGTGAGTTTTATACGATAAATATGGGGGTCCGTTTTATGGCAACTAACTACAATATCACTTATTATTTGTTGGAAGGCATGCTGAATAATGGATTACCTTTTGTTGGTTCATATCTGGAAAAAAATATTGGATATCCCATAATAATAATGGACCCAAACGGAAGAGCTAGCTATCCGAATGTGTCTAATATATCACCCAAAGCAAAGGATCTTTTTATAAATATTCCGGGGCAATTTATCTCTCCCCATTATTACGATGATACCACACGCCGCCTTTATTATAGTGTAGGCCAGAACCCTAGTACAGCCATTGTTATAGTTGACAATATTCCTTCCGAGCAAGCTTCTAAGGCCATCACTGTTATTAAGGATAGTGAGCTGGCTCTAAAGTATCACTTTTCTCTACGAAACAAACAAAAGGATGATTTGGACGAGAAATTGTGGAATCATTTTTTTGTGTCTGCCAGCGCCAGCATTCCAGATATGCTCAAACTGAGTGAAAAGATAATGGACAGCGATAAACTTTATTTCGTATCCATTCTGGATACAGATGAAAACTCCTCCAACCTGGACTGGAATCTGCTACGTTCATATGTCTTGGAAATTTCAAAAAAACCCAGACAGAATATGTCACTTCTATCATAGCACCCGGGCGCCTTATAACTATATTAAAAGGTGAACCGTGTGGAGGCCCAATGGATAGTGATCCCAATTGGCCTGGTCGGGAAGCGGTTATTTTATCCAAACAAATGGTAGAGGATAAGTTTAACGTTACTTTTTCCCAAGGCCTGGGAAGGGTTTACCCCCCCTCGGGTTTGCTTAAAAGCTATCAAGAAGCCTTGGTCGCAGTGGCTATTCCCCGACTCATGGGCAAAAAACATTTTATACAGTTTTTTTCTGATCTGGGTATATTTTCTGCCATTTTTTCCCACGATAAGGAGACCATCCAGGAATACTGCTTGCAGACACTGGGCAAGATAATGGAACATGACGATAAAAACGATACTGAACTACTAAATACCCTCAGGGTTCTGCTGGATAATGACTGTAGCTGGAAAACGACTGCCGATAAGCTCTATGTGCATGTTAACACCGTACACTACCGACTCTCTAAGATAGAAAAACTCCTTGATATCGATTTTTCAGTCTTTGATACCCGCATTAACCTCTTTACAGCCATTAAATCATGGGATACTCTCCAGGTCTGTGGCCTTATGGATTAAGGGCCAATCAGTCTCTGTTATACCGTAGGGCCCCATCCCATGGGATGGGTTAGATATACGAACGGTCAATAGTAATGATCAGATACAGGCGAGGATCCTTTTCCTTCATGAGAGCAGTAAGCTGTTCTCTTATTTCTTGGTCACTTTTCCGGTAACCGAAGGGAACCGTAATATCAAAAATCACGTTGCTGTGGGTAGGGCCTTTAACGACTCGGAAGTCATGTATTGTCAGCGAGTCATCAATTGTCTTTAGTGTATCTATGGTTAGTTGATGCAGTTCATTTACATAAGGGTCGTCGATGACAACCGGATCCATGTGAATTACCATATGGACGCCCAGTTTTTGTGCTACTTCCCGCTCAATGTTGTCAATTAAGTCATGACTTTCCAGAATATCAACCCTGGCATCTACTTCTACGTGGGCAGAAGCAAAAGAGCGATTAGGTCCATATTCGTGGACTACCATGTCATGAATACCAATCACTCCCTGATTTTGCCTGATAATGCCAATTATATCATCAATCAGCTCCTGAGGAGGCTTCTGCCCTAAAAGCCGATCAATTGTATCCTGTAATATACTTAAACCAGAGAACATAATGAAAAGAGCTACTGCAATGCCAATATAACCGTCCAGTTGAAAATCCAGCAACGGGCTCAATATAGTCGAAAGCAATACTGCAGAAGTAGCCATTACATCAGCTAAGCTGTCGGCAGCGGATGCCTGTATCACCGTTGAATCAATGCGTTTTCCCAGGTCGGTGGAAAAACGGTAAAGCCAAAGCTTGGCGGCGATAGCTATTAACAGCACAACTACCGCAATAATATTAAATTCTATCACGGTTGGATTACTAATTCTGTGTATCGATTCTTTAATGAGTTCCAGTCCGATAAACAATATGATAACAGCCACCAGGGAAGAAGCAATGTATTCTATTCGAGCGTGACCAAACGGGTGGCTTTCATCAGCTGGTTTGCTGGCCAATTTGAAGCTGGCTAAGGATATTACTGAGGAACCGGCATCAGATATATTGTTTACTGCATCAGCTGTTATTGCCACACTGTTTGTAATGGTCCCGATAATAAACTTGGCAGCAAACATGAGCAAATTGACAACAATGCCGGTAATACTGCCCAGATTTCCATACTGTTGACGCACCGAAGCGTCCTTGGTATTTTCATAATCCCTGATAAATCGCTTTATCAAAAAATCTTTCATTATCATTCTCGCTCCTTTTAATCTGGGCAGAAATAGCGACATTTCTTTTGCGGTTTTCTGGCCATATTTCAATGATATGTTGCATTTGCTATGATCGGCCAGCTTGTCTCCACCGTTACTATGCCTGTCCGCCCAATTATCTCAAATTGGTGTTAGTGGGTTCCAACCTAGCAAACTAAAAATCAACAGATACTATCAGATTATTTTTTTGTAAAAAAGGTGTCAAGGCAACCGCCCCCTCTACACTCAGTTCATAGCCATACTTTTTTGTTAACACAAAAGAATCGGCCCTGTACGTGGGCTTGACACCGACCTACTAGTAGGTTAAATTACGAATATGGAAAATAAACGGCAACAAATTCTTGAGAAAGCAATTGAATTTATACAAAAGTCAGGCTTCGACAGCTTTAGTTATCAGGACTTGTCTGCAGCTGTAGGTATCACTAAGGCAAGTATTCATTATTATTTTCCTAGCAAGGAAGACCTCGGAGTAGAAGTCCTAAAGTTGATCAATCAGCGGGCAGAGCTATTAATGTCTATTATAGATAAACAGGAAGATGCTGTGACGAAGCTGAATCTGTATGTTCAGGCTATCATTTCCACTACCGGCGAAGAACTTATTTGTCCAATTTCCTCACTGCAAGCCGAATACAACGTCATTCCTGAGTCTATGAAACAGGAACTGCAAAAACTCTCCGCAGCTGAGTTGGACCGACTGACCAATATTCTGCAGCAAGGACTGGATGAAGGCGTATTCAATTTCAAGGGAACGGCAAGAGATTACGCCAGCTTGTTTTTAACTACACTCAAAGGTGCTATTCAATACTCACGAGTCTTAAAAGAGGATCTGCGAAGCACGGTAATCAATCTTTCCTTACAATTAATTTTGAAAAGCTAGATTATTTTTTTATTTTTAATCTACCTACTAGTAGGTATTTATATTAAGGAACAATTTAGAGGAGGGTTTCATAATAAATTTTTGGTCCATAGTAAAAGCACCCTTTTTCGGGCAGTTCAGACAGCCCTGGCAGTGGCCGACTGCATATGACAAGATCGAGCGCTGGCAACAAATAACAATTAAAAGCGCTTCAGGCGCAACACTCAAAGGATTATTCGGAGTAGCAGAAGCTGAAACTGTCAGGGGGAATATTGTCTGTGCTCATCCTATGGGCGTTGGCGCTAGAAGAACCGTCCCCCTGTATCACCGTCCCCCTGTATCACCCCTGTATCAAAGAACTCTATAGCCTTTTGAGTAAAAGCTTCTGGTGCAGTCTGAAAGCACTTTGTGTGCGAAGCCTCAGGAACAACCCACAACTCCGATGGTACAGGAGAAGCTTTTTGGAATCTGCATCCCATCCTGACAGGTGTATCGGTATCCATATCTCCGTATACCCAGAGAATCTTCTTCAAACCGTGAATTTTCTCAAGCTTGTCTATAGGCCGCATTTCTTTCATGATTTGCGGAAGGATGATATTACCAGCCTTTATGAACAGATAAGGTATTCGGTATTTGCGCCAAAACTCATCCAAGGTTGTAAAAGGAGATTCCAACAAAGCCGCCTGATAAGGATGACCGGGAAGAGCACAAGCACAGATTCCCATCGCAGCTCCAAAGGAAATGCCGTATAATCCGGTTGAATACCCTGGAAAAAGTTCGGTCATTACTTGACCCGCAGCAAGTATATCAGCAGGTAAATTGGACAGGGGGACGGTTCTTCTGATATATTTTGCTATACGATACAGGGGGACAGTTCTTCTGATATATTTTGCTATACTAGAGGTCACAATGGGATTGTTTTTGGAGTGAGCTCCTAATTAATTGCAGACCATTTGGGTACCGTTAGAATTGATGTGTTTTTTATGCAGTCAAAGGAATCTTTTTTATGAACTTGGGTGGACATCTCCAAGTTTTTTTATGGTAATTTACGTAATAGTCCATATACTATGTGGTTATTTGCTTTTTAAGCTGCACTTCCTATTTTGCTGACAGAATTCAGGCAAAGAAGGCTGTATTTGGCCTTTTTGCTTATATCCCCTAACTTGCACTGATACATATTAATTAACTGGGCAGGGAATACTTCTACTGATTATTGCATAGAAAAGGAGGTAGAAGATTGTCCAAAACACTTAAAAATTGCAGCCCTCTATTGAATCCAATTGATATAGGAACATTACAGATCAAAAACCGCCTAGCAGTGGCTGCTATGGTAACCGTTTACTGTGACCCTGATGGAATGGCTACAGAGCGTTACATTGCTTATCATGAGGCTCGCGCTAAAGGCGGTTGGGGGCTTATTATCACTGAAGACTACGCTGTAGATCCTGCGGGTCGTGGATTTTGGACAGCTGGACTTTGGAAAGACGAACAAATCGAAAGTCATCGGGAATTAACCCAGAGAGTTCATCAACACGGAAGTAAGATTATAGCTCAGATCTACCATTGCGGACGACAGACTTCACCAGACATAATCGGCTGTCAGCCAGTTTCCGCCTCGCCTATTCCCTGTCCCGCCATGGGATGTATGCCACGAGAACTCACCATTCCTGAAATAAAGAAAATAGTATGTCAGTTTGGGGATACGGCTTACCGAGCCAAAATGGCTGGATTTGATGGTGTTGAAGTACACGGTGCCCATGGATATCTGATAGCTCAGTTTATGTCCAATTACTCTAATAAACGTAGTGACGAATATGGCGGCCCTCTGCATAACCGCATACGCTTTCCTCTGGAAATCATTGCAGATATTCGGCGAAAATGCGGCGATGATTTCCCCATAATATTTAGGATGTCTGCTGACGAATTCGTGCCGGGAGGAAGACAGATAGAAGATACCAAAGTCATAGCTAAAATGCTTCAAAATGCAGGGAACGCTGGTATTGATGCTATTCATATATCAGTTGGAGTGTATGGCAGCACATCAGCCATTATTCCACCGTTGAATGTACCGCATGGCTGGATAGTGCACTTTGCCGAAGAGGTTAAAAAAGTAGTTGATATCCCGGTAATAACGGTAGGCCGCATTAATGATCCTCATCTGGCAGAAAACGCAATTGCCTCAGGCAAAGCTGATATGGTTGCCATGGCACGTGGTTCCCTGGCTGATCCAGATTTACCTAATAAATTTGCGGCTGGTGACTGTGAAGACATTCGTCAATGTATTGGCTGCCAGCAGGGCTGTGTGCAAATATTGTTTCGCAATGAGCCCATTCGCTGCCTAGTAAACCCGACGTGTGGATTTGAATATCTCCAAGAAAGAGCAAAGGGTAAGACAAATAAATCCAAGCGGGTTGTGGTAGTTGGAGGTGGACCTGGGGGAATGGAAGCGGCTATTGCTGCTGCAGAAGCCGGTCACCAGGTCAGCCTTTATGAAAAAGAAGAGTATCTTGGAGGGGAATTTGCCCTGGCTCCTGTCCCCCCCTCTAAAGGCGATATGGCATTTTTACTTGCTTGGCAACAAAAACAATTGCAAAAAAAGGGAGTCGACGTCCATTTAGGAACCGAATTCACCGCCGAAATGGCTGGTAAAATTGCCCCCGATACTATTATTTTAGCCACCGGCGCCATACCTTCCCGGCCTAAAATTCCAGGCATGGACTACCCCCATGTGGTATTTGCCCGGGATGTACTCAAGGGCAAGGCTACCATTGGCAAAGCAGTGTTAGTTTTGGGTGGTGGATTAATTGGTGCTGAAACTGCAGCCTATTGTACCGAACAGGGGGTAAAAGTAGGTATTGTGGAGCAACTTTCGGCTATTGCCCTGGAGGAGGATGTTACCCGGCGCGAATACTTGCTAAAACTCCTGGCAGATAGGAAAGTTGATATCATGACCGAAACCCGCATTGTCGAAATTAAGAAGACCTCCGTGGTCTTGGACAAGAATGGTGAAGTTTGCGAATACCCAGCTGATACCGTAATCATAGCTTTGGGTATGGAGTCTTACAATCCACTTCAACAAGCCCTTTCCGGCAAAGCAAAAGTCACCGTTATAGGTGATGCCGTAGAACCACGCAATGCTCTGGAGGCTACCAGAGAAGGTTTTCTGGCGGGAGTAAACGCCTGATCAAGAAAACAGGGGGACGGTTCTTTTGTGCGCCAAAAACAAAAGGGCTATCCCCTTAATTTAATCTGATATATACTTCCGCCACAGGAAAGGTATAGGGAAAAATGGCTAATAATCGCTTATGTATTTTAATAACAGGCAACTGGATTTAACTGTGCTGTAGCCAATTGTTAAATTACAGTTATCACGCCCATAACCGGATGTATAAAAACTGGTGCTTTTGCTCTTTCCATCACAGACTGAAAACGGAAACTCTACTTCCTTTATCGAAAAATGAAAGGCAGAAGAAATGCTAATATGCTATTTCTTCTACCTTAGCTACTGCAAACACCAGACTGCCATAACCCTATTAATTTCAGAGATCTATCCCGTATGGCTTGTCAAAACTTTTTTCGGTAGCATTGTTTTTCTTCATCCAGTCATCCCACAGAAAACTATTCACCATAGGTATAACCTGCTTTAGGTTTTCAGCAGTGAGATGTTCAGGATAGGCGAGTTTGGCAAGGATTGTGTCATCAAGCTCACCTTTTTCGCCATAGGCCTTCCCCAGTTGGTAAAATCGTTTAAATACCTTGTCAACCAAAGTCGGAGGTTGCACCGTGAGGCCTTCACAGCCGCCCTTGCATATTAATTCGGCTGGTTCACATCCGAGTTTTTTCGCAAATTTTTCACAGTAACGCGCCACGAACCTCGTATGGTGCGTCTCAGGGAAGCCGCACTGGATCATGAACATCAGTTTCAATCCGGGGTTCTTACCTTTCAGCGGAGCAAAGGATTCAAAGAGTTCCTTGACAGATCCGGGCATCGCATCAACGTAAAGGGGAAAGGCAATGAGCAGTCTTTCAGCATTTTGAAAGAGTTCCCTCTCCGGAGCAAAATCGGGTCTGTGTTTTATGGAGTGCAGAATTTCCACACTGTTTCCATCGGTTTCGAGAAATCCCTTTATGAAATGCTCCAGAAGTTTTTCAGTGTTGCCCGTTTTCCCTCTTGGCGATCCATTAATGAGTGATAATCGCATTGACTACCTCCTCTACCGGTGAATCGGTAAATTTCAAGAATTTCAAAGAGCTTTGGATGTTCAGTGCAGCTCTCTTGAACAGGTCATGTATGATCTCAATATCCTCGTCATCTGTATCGTCCATTTTTTCCAGAAGAAGTGACAAGACCGGATATTTTTTATATCTCTTCATATGATGTACCTCTCCACCGTAATCCTCAAGGTATGGATGAATCAGCGGTATTACCCTGTCAAGCGCATTTTTCGCAAGAGCGGACGGATAGCCCAGGATGATGGGTGAGGAAAGCACCACATGGTCTGATGTGATAAACTCTCCGCAGATGATGTCACCATCATCTTTGAACACGCAGGTACCGGGGGTCTTTACCCAGCAGTTGAAGCATCCCCTGCACGGAGAATATTTCATGTCACGGAGTACCAGCTCCTTGACGCTGTGCCCGCATGCGCAAAGAGATTCTGTTGCCAGCTTAATATAGCTATTTATTTTGGAATCGCTGCCGCTCCCGTTAACAAAAAGAATCTTCATTTTCTTCCCCCTTGGAATCCCAATACTTCGTGCATCATTCTTATCCAAAATTGTAACATAAAACCGACCTGTCAGGGGTACGGTTTGATACTTACCTGGCTGCCAGAGATTCATAGATTGTATAATGCTGTTGCTTAGTATCGCTGAAAAAGTATTCCCCGCTTAAAATACGCTCTTCTGTATAAGCATACGGAATATGCAACGGGCTTGAAAGATGTACATAGTTCAGCGTGGCAGCGGTCATGTATTTATCGCTGTCAGCCAGAAGCCTGTATCCATAAAGCACATAACCGCCCTGATGCTGGGAACCAAAGGGATAACTCAGCGCACCTGCAATTTGCACCAGATCGGAAGTGCCAAAGATACCGGTTTGTGTTCTCTTCTCACACACCAGGCGCGGGAAATCCGCTATATAATCAACCCCTTTTCTGGTGTAGAACAAACCACTGCTCACTATCCTCCAGTCTTTGGCATTATGCTCCCCTAAAATCTGGATGGCATCCTGCCAGATCGGCTGCCCGCCTTGCCAGGTAAAATATTGCAATATATAGATCATATCTTCCGGCATTTCCATGTAAACAGTTAGAGCCTCGATATTATTGACACCCGGTTCACGGGTAACAGTAACCTGCACACTGCCGCCTTCAGTTTCCTGATGCTCGACTTCTCTGGCATCAAACATCAGAAGTTCTCGGAACACCTCGATATTAACAGCGCCACTTATCATAGATATGTCTTCATCGCTGAGATGCTGCAGGGCCTGTTCCGGAAAGCTCATGTCAAGCAAATGCTGCCTGGCTGCGGTGCTTTGCGGCGGATGATACTCCTCCGGTTCCAGTCTCAGATGGTTATAAACGGTACAACAGGTTATAACCATTGCCAGGGCAACTGTGAAATATGCCCATCCGAAGGTTCGGTTACTGATTGTTACCGGTGCGTTTGTCAAAACATATCCCGCATCATCCATCTCTGATCCAAGGTGATACAGAGAGCGGACAATAAAGACATAACAGATCACCATAGGAATAAAGACCAGCCAACTGTGGGACAGCGGAGACAAAGCAATGAGAAATGCCGCGATTGTCCACAGCGACGCCCACAGCAGCGGGTCGCTGTGAGACACTGTGCCCGCATTTTCATAGACTTGATGTAAAGCTGTTCTGAAAACCATAAACATGATTATCTGAAAAGCGAGCATCGCAATGCACATGACCAACTCCGGATAATCAGCTACATTAAGCGGCGTGGTGACCTTGATAAGATTTCCCAGCTGCAAGATCAGTTTTAAAATGGATAATATCCATGCGGCCCTGAAATATTTATTTTCATGTTTCAGGCTCTGAAATCCCAGAAAAAGCAGTATAACGCCAATGGTAGGCATTATATACTGCAGATACAGGAAATTCAGATGCAGCGTTGTCAGTATAAACCCCCAGATGATCAACCCGATCGGTTTACTCCATGGATTCATATTGCGTATTTCCTCTTCCGAAGGGTACAGTTCACTGCGATGGTCGATTATCTTCCGGTCGAAATCAAAGTCATTTGCGCTCATATGAAATATCCTCCCTAATGCAAACCTGGCGATATCCTCTGCTGTGGAAAATAGGCCACCCGATGCCTTTTCAGGATAAACATATACAGGCACCGGTTTTCCGCTCAAATCATATCCCGTAGGAGAAGCTGGATTCATGGTGTTACTCCAGTTAAAGGAAGAATTTTTCATACCCAGCGGACTCAATACTTCCATCTGCATATACTCGGAAAAACTCTGTCCGGTAACCTCTTCAATGACAAGCTCAAGCAGTTTATATCCTTTATTGGAATAAGAAAACTCTGCCGGCTTCCTTACAGGAATTGCTTCCATCGTAAGCTTTTCCCTGAGAGAAGGCATTTCCGTTCCAGGTGAATAGATGGTGAATACATCACCCAGCGACAGACCGGCAGTATGGCTCAATAGCTGGCGAACTGTTATTTCCTCAGCTTGATATGCCGGGAAAGCTCCTGCTTTTTAAGCGATACTGCAACCAGGAATCCGGTACTGTTTCATTAATTCGGGAATACGTTCGTTCATATGATACATGAATGTAGCAAAGGAACTGTTTGGAGGCACGTTACGCTTGAGCTGCGGGCTACCAGTTAACAACATCACAAACAAAAAGGAGAGCACAAACAGAAGTAACGCACATATCACCCTCTGGCCCCAATAAGCTTCATATGTTTTTATCATAGAGCATATATCCTGCAGATTTAATACATCCCACTGGTTACACCCAGCTACGTTACATAAGCAGGTATTTCCCATCGTATGGAACGTATTAGCAAAATACGCTGTCGTTACTTATAGTAAGCCCCGTTATCGAAACCGAAATCATAACAGTATTCATAATCCGGCAGGAAAACGCCCAAAGACAGTTTGGCAAATTTTATTCACCTCGAATTATTCTAACAATAATTAGAAGGATATTAAATAACCAAATATTCCCTTATCCCTTCCTAACAATGAGTTAAAGATACACCCATTTTAGTTTTTTTAATATCAAAATCAGGAGTAAATACTTGTTGCCCGAAATGCTTAAATTAGGCATTTATTTCAGTAATTACAAGTTTGGACAAGGCATAGAATTTAAAAGTTCTAATCATAAAATTAATTTCTGGAGGAAATTATGCTAAGAATTTACTGTTTTTTCTGGTAGCATTCCTAGCATTTTGTCTTTTTGTTACGGAGACTGTATATGCTCAGGACGAACAGGAAGTTAACAACGATTCAATTGAACTAGTCAGAGCTCGAGTTATTGAGAGTAAGGAAGAAGAGGGATACAATTTCCTTCTCACTTTAGAGATCACAGGTGGCAGTTATGATGGACAGGTAATCAAGCTTCCTTATGTACAGACGCATCCAGACACCAGAATTGAAATACGCCCTGGTGATGAAGTGCTGGTGCAACTGGCAAAAAACAGAGAAAATATCAAGGCACATGTATCAGAATATGTTCGTGACCAGAAGTTGCTATACCTAGCCCTGACTTTTATATTTATTTTAATTCTTATGGGTGGTAAAAAAGGGATAAAAGCTGTTATATCTCTTATAATCAGTGGAGGATTCATCTTTTTTGTAATGCTTCCCATGATTTTTAAAGGTCATGATCCTATTCTGACAACTATTCTCATTGCCGCAGTTGCATCGATTATTTCCCTTTTGATTATTGGAGGGAAAAATGTAAAATCATTAGCAGCAATTATCGGAACGACCGGAGGGGTAGTAATAGCAGGAACTCTGGCGATTGTAGCTGGGTCGGCTATGCAGATAACCGGGTTTAGTGATGAAGAAATGCAGTCATTGTTATTTATTCCCCAGCAGATAAATTATGACTATCGCGGTATACTGTTTTCCGGTATGATCATCGGGGCTCTTGGGGCAGTCATGGATGTAGGTATGTCAGTCGCCTCGGCAGTTGAAGAAATAAAGTTGGCTAATCCTTCTCTAGGTGTAATGGCTTTAATCAGAGCAGGTATGAATGTAGGACGTGATATCATGGGCACTATGGCTAATACATTGATATTTGCTTATACAGGTGGAGCTGTTCCACTTATGCTGAGTTTTCTGGCATATAATACCCCTTTAATCAAAATTATTAACCTTGACCTTATAGCCACCGAAATCGTACGAGCATTAAGCGGCAGCATAGGTTTAATCATAGCCGTTCCCATTACGTCTCTAGCTGCCGGCATTCTATATGGAAGCATATCAAGGGGACGCATATCAAGGGGACGGTTCTCATGATATATTACGCTCGGATAATGATATTGTACCCAATCCCCGTTATCCTAGCTATCTGTCTAATGCTGCTTCCTTCAATTTCTTTCATCTTAGATAAAATGCTATCTCGCTTCTCTTTTTCCATTTCTTTTAATTTATCGATTGATTCACCTTGCAATAGTATTTGAATTGCCTCACGTACTTCTTTATCACTAGCCCTTTTACGTTTTTCATCTTCAAGACAGTTATCGCTATTATCCTGCTCCATGAATTCCCGGAATAGTTTTTTGCTTGTTTCGGCATCATCTGAAAACATACCTAGCACCAAATCTACTTTGGTTAAGTGCTGCGGATATTCTTTGCCCCCATAATATACTTGGCAGCTACTCCACCTATAGTCTTCAGGTTTTTTCTCTATTCCGGCTTTGACTGGGTTATTGTGTATATATCTGATGACCACCATTAAATAAGCATCTTCTTCAACGCATTCGCTTTTATATCGATCCTGAAAAACGTGTCCTATATGTTCATATTTGCTGTTATACCAGTACGCATAACTTGTTCCCAGTCTTTTCATTACCACCCCTATGGGTTCTTCATTTTCTTTGATTAGTAAATGCACATGGTTTCCCATTAAGCAATAGCCATATATCTCACAGTCACTTACTTTTTTTATCCGCGCTAATGTTTCCAGATATCTTTGATAATCCTCTTCATCGTGAAATATCATTTGTCGATTGATTCCTCTAACAACTACATGGTAGATTCCGGTCTCACTCTTTTTTCTGGCATTTCTTGGCATATTTGGGTACTCTCTTTTTTTCTTTTATAATACCATATTTTATGTTATGGATTTATATATCGTCAGAACCGTCCCCTTGATATATTCTATCGTCAGAACCGTCCCCTTGATATATTTTGATTAACTCTACAGGAATTCGTTTTATTTGGCAGAACTATATCATATGTTTATGAAAATTATAGTGGTAGCCCTTCTCTCCACTACTCCCTGGGGAGAGTGGGCCATTGCGATTCCAGCTGGACTGTTAATGCAATTACCTTTTGGCCTTACCGTTGCTGCAGCCTTTGCTGGCAATCTAATCCCCGTGCTCGTTATTACGGTGCTGGGGGACAAAATAAGAAACCGGCTAAGTAGCTGGTATGAAAAACGTCAGTACAAGGCCGGCAAGTATATTATCCGCTACGGTATACCCGGTTTGATCCTCCTGGCTCCTCTAACCGTGGGCGTCTATGTTTCTTCTATCATAGCATCAGTCTCAGGTTTCACGGCACGGCGTAGCATCTTCCTGCATTTCATTGCCCTGACCCTTTGGGGATCAGTAATATATGGGCTTTACCTTCTCGGGGTAGAAGCCTGGAACTGCTGGAGGTAACTGGGACACTTCTGAAACCAAGTATCAATCTAGGGGGCTTAATCAAGGGGACGGTTCGGTGGAGTCACCCCTGAACACAATTTAGGTTTTATATATCACAAGAACCGTCCCCTTATTCTCGGTCCCCTTATTCTCGTCAGTTTGTTAGAATGGAATTAACCAAGGAGGTACACAAAATGCATTCTTTTGTTGACAGTTACACCGTGGCGATGACAGCACTATTTATGAGAAACAACAAGTGGTTTAAAAACAGTGTTGACAGCCCGGGATTTGAAGAACAGCTAAGCAAAACTACCCTCAACCAGACTGATATTGACAGCGAAGGGTTCTATGAAGTTAAAGCGAACTCTCCTGCAGGGACGCTTGACCCGGCATATCATGTTGCGAAATGGCGGGGGCCAGGATACCCAACAATCATTTATCATCACGGGAATAATGAAAGCCCGTTTAATTACGGGTTTGGCAGCAAAAACACTTTTAAATCTGTTCTTTACAATAACATGGAAGACATAAACGCTAATTTAATCTCACTGCGCGCTGCTTTTCACAACGACGGTCTTAAGTTCTATTCAGATAAAATGAGCAGGCTGTCTAATTTTACGGGCATGCTGACTGCTTCTGTAAAGCTGATAGAAACATTGGTTCAGTCACTTAAGCGTCGCGGTTGCAGCCAGATTATCATAACGGGTCTTAGCCTGGGTGGTTGGGTGACAAATCTTCACCGAAGCTTTTATAACACTGCAGATATTTATATACCCATATTTGCCGGCGCGTCATTGGACGAGCTGTTTCTGACCTCAAGCTATAAAAAGCTGGCAAGTGACCTAGTTAAAGAAAACCAGCAAAAGGTAAGAGTCTGCTTGAACTTTGAAGAAGAGTTTGCACGAATTGAGGATAACAACGTATTTCCTCTGTTAGCGCTGTATGATCAGTTCATTGTCTTTGACGTTCAGAAACGGTGTTATGAAGGGCATCCGATAGCCATTATCAAAAAGGGGCATATCACCGGGGCCCTGGCTTCAAAGCAGTTGCGTCAACATATTCTGAGTTATCTGCCCGAGAACATTTCCAGTAAATAGTGGTGATAGATATGAGTAATATCAAAATTAATAAGCTTTGGCTATGGGTACTGGTCGCTCTCCTCGCATCGTTTATTCTTGTAATCTCCTTTGTCAGAATATATGCACCTGAAAAAATTGGAGAAGATGCTTTAACATCTGAGTTCATAGTACACCTGGATAATCGTATCTCCACCCTGATGGAGGCATATGAAATTCCTGGAGTCAGTATTGCGCTCATAAAAGGGGGAAACACCATTTGGACCAAAGCCTACGGTTATGCGAATCTGAAAAACGACAGGGTGATGACAACCGATACGCAATTTCGTGTTCAATCTATATCAAAGCCTATTACTGCATGGGGAGTAATGAAGCTTGCGGAGCGAGGCTTGATTGATCTCGACAAGCCTGTTGTCAGCTATATATCGAATTGGGAATTCCCCCCGTCTTCGTATCAAACTGAAAACATAACAATCAGGCAGCTACTCAGCCATACCTCAGGTATGCCGTTGGGCGATGTGCTCACCATATACTCTCCCCGGGGAAAAATGCCCTCTCTTGAAGACAACTTGACGGAAGAAGCCGTTCTATTAAATGAGCCAGGAACTAAGTTTTGCTACTCAAATACGGGCTATAACCTGCTGGAGCTGTTAATCGAAGAAGTGACCGGCCGCGATTTTGCAGAGTATATGGAAAATGAAATTCTGTATCCGCTTGGCATGCAAACAGCCAGCTTTAACTGGAGACCGGATCTTACTGTTCCTGTCGGATATGGTTTGGAAGGGCAAGCGGTCCCTCCTTATGTGTGTCCCGCGAAGGCTTCAGGCGGGCTTTTTGCAAGCGTTGGAGATATCGCTGCCTTTGCCCGGGGTGGCATGAACCATCAGCAGCAACAGATACTCGGAGCAGAAAGCATCAAAGAGCTGTATACTCCGATATCCACAGAACTTGGTTTCTACAGTCTTGTGTTTGACGGATACGGTTTGGGCTACTATGTTGAGTACCTGCCAGGTAATCACATGGCGGTTTCGCACGGCGGTCAGGGAACCGGAATCATGACGCATCTTCACTATGTTCCGGACACAGGAGACGGCATCGTCATCTTAACAAACAGCCAGCGCAGTTGGCCGTTCATTGCTTACATATTAAGCGACTGGGCGCAGTGGAGCGGGTATAATTCTGTAGGTATGAGCGCTATTATCGCAGGTAAATATGTTTTGTGCAGCTTCATAGGTCTCCTCTGGTTATTCATACTTATTCAAATAATGCAGCTAACTGGGGTATTTGCAAGAAAAACACGCCGTTTCGCCCCGCTAGCCAAGCAATCCAGGATGCTACGGGGGCTATTGTTTGTATGCTTCGCATTTTTAACGGGAGGTCTAATCTGGTGGAAATGCCAGGATTATTCTTTTATCTCTTCGGTATTTCCGATAATGTCTGGCTGGCTCGGATTATCTCTGAGTGCTTTGGCAGTCATATTATTACTCCTGGCACTGTTCCCCATATATCAAGGGGACGGTTCTCATGATATATCACGTTCGGATGTAATTCAGTAACAAATACCAGTAGCCCGGCTATCTGTTTAATTCTGCTTCCTTCATTTCCTGTGGTAGCTTTATAGACCGTCTTGCTTCTTGTCAGTGATACTGTTGATAATAATTATTACTAAGCATTCTTGCTTCAACAGGCATAAGCCCTAGTTTTACTAATTAATCTCTTATTGCTTCCTTGAGCATTTTTCCCAACAAATAAAACCGAGCTTTAGTCACACCTGGGAATTCGTCCTCCGGCATAAAGTTCCCTTCTATATCAAACGAATAACCTAATCCTTTATATGTACCAGAACCACCATCATCTGCAGTTTCAGCCGGCACAGCAAAAACAGGCCTTTCAAAACCATGACAAATCCGCCAATAATCAAGAATGGTAATACCGCTCCAGATTACGATGATAATAATTAAACCTGATATTACCCTGGTGGCTCTTCGTTTATTTCCCATTTCATCGACTCCTCATATCTGAATAAAAACTATATCCTCTGTAATGTAAACATCCCTTTGTAAGTAAGATATCAAGGGGCAGACCAACTGTCTTGAAACCTTTAATCCGCTTGAGTTTCTCACCTTACTTCAATAGTGATTATGAATTTGTCGTACTATATTGGATGCGAAAACGGCTCATAAACAGACGGGCAACTTCAAACGCTTTTTTGCTAGCTTGTTCCCTATCTGTTTCATAAGTCAGCTCCCTTTGTATCACCATAACAGATCAGGACAAACTGTCCAACTTTTTAAGGGAGCCTCACCTCATTATTTTAAGAGACATTTTAACCCCAGCGGCTTGGATAAATATAATAAAATGTTATTAATTTTATTCTTTCCATATATGGAAAAATAGACTAGACTATAGGTAAATAGCCTGAATGGATGAATAAATTGAAGGATGATTCTTTATGATAATTGATACCCACGTACATGCATATCCCACATCAAATGACAGCCTTATCACCCTGGAAGAGATTGTTGAGCAGGCGCAGATTATAGGTTTGGACGGTGTATGTATAACAGACCATGATAACCTGGAAATAAGAGATAAAGCCCATGAGTATAGCCAAAAGGTAAATTTTCCAATTTTTGTCGGCGCTGAAGTTTGGACTTTTGAAGGAGACGTAATAGTTTTTGGCCTTAATGAACTGCCTCCTCATAGAGTACATGTAGATTATCTTTTGTACCTGGTTTCGCAGGCAGGTGGAGTAGCAATTAGTGCCCATCCCTATAGGAAGAATTTTAGAGGGATGGGTGATTTCATTAAACAGGTACCGGAACTTAACGGTATAGAGGTATTTAACGGCAGTACCGATTGCGAAGACAACCTGAAAGCTGTTGAACTCGCTGATAAATTAAAACTTCCGATGCTTGGAGCCAGCGATGCTCATCGACGGGAGGCATTGGGAAGATTTGCTACGGTATTTCCAGATGGCTTGAGAGATGAGCAAGACCTGATTGAAGCAGTTAAGCAAGGACGAGTTTATCCCGTCCAGTATACTACCACCGGTTTTAAAACAATCGGTGACATGGTAAAGGAACCTAAGTAGTCTAGTCCCCAAAAGAAAACTTTCAGAAGGATAATTGAGATCAAAAACAAAACATAGGCTTTCTATCAAAAAACTTCTAATAAAAAGGGGGGGATCGAAACTTAAGATATTATGGCTTCTAATACAACTAAAGGACATTAAGGATTTTGTTAATTAATGAACTTTGTTGGGAGGTATATGATGAAAAAGAAGGCACTAATATTTTTGATGATTTTAATGCTTGCGTTTACGGTGGTTGGCTGCGGCGAAGATAATACCGCTGATACTCAGCCAACTTCTGAACAGCCCAAGCTGGAAGGAACTACCCTGAAGCTTTTTGTTGCTTATGATGGAGAAGATGAGATATTTAAAGCCTTTACAGAAGATACCGGAATAAAGATAGAATACCTGGATATGTCTTCTGGGGAAGTTTTGGCACGGATAAGAGCTGAACAAGGCAAACCACTGGGAGATATATGGTTTGGCGGAGGAGTTGACAGCTTCATCGCTGCTAAAAATGACGGACTATTGGAAGCTTATGTTTCACCTGAAGCTGAATTTATACCGGCACAGTACAAAGACAAAGAGGGATACTGGACTGGAATTTCTTTAGTAACAGTTAACTTCATCGTTAATACTGACCGTTGTAAAGAACTGGGAGTGGATATTCCCCAGACCTGGACAGATTTACTAGCCCCACAATTCAAAGGTGAAATATTAATGTCCAATCCTTCTATTTCCGGTACGGCCTATACAATATTATCAGGATTATTACAGTCTATGGGCGAAGAAGAAGGCTGGGCTTATATGGATAAATTGAATGAGCAGATACCATTTTATGCCAAGCGGGGCAGTGAACCACCCCAGAAAGCTGCCATGGGCGAAGTAACAGTAGGTCTGGCACCGGATACCGGTGAAGCTTTAAAAGCAGAAGGTTATCCTATAGTATCAGTATTTCCACAAGATGGAACTCCCTGGTGGCCCTCTCCTGTAGCCATTCTAAAGGGTGCTGAAAATCTGGAGGGTGCCAAAGTCTTTGTCGACTGGTGCTTAAGTGAGAAAGGGCAGAAAATATTAAGAGATAATTGTCCTCGGGTACCTGTACGTAAAGGGATCGAACCCCCAGAATGCCTGGCCGGAATAAAGGAAGCCAAGCTTCAGGATATTGATTTCGAAGTAGCTGGTAATGAGAGGGATACTACAGTTGAACAATGGCAGGAAAAATACGCCCAATAAATTAATGCCTCTGCAAAAAGGGATATTTACTAGAGACATCTCATTTTCCAATTTAATAGCTTCATCTGTATATATAACTCTGGCTGTCAGTGTGGCGGTTTTTATAATTTGGCCTACAATAGCTATTCTGATGGAAAGTGTATATTATGATGGCCAATTTACCCTAACCCAATATATAAGTCTTTTTACCGAGAACCAACAGCTTTTGTTAAACAGTATCTGGGTTTCTACACTTTCAACTTTTTTGGCGGTAGTATTAGGATTAATTGTAGCACTATTTATCAGTCATTCTGCCAACCGGGGGAAGAAAACGGTTTTTGCTGTTTTATTGTTAACTCTGATTTCGCCTCCCTTTGTCTCGGCTTTGTCCTATATAATGCTATTCGGCAGGAGAGGCATCATCACCTACAATTTACTGGGTTTGAATATTAATCCCTATGGCTGGCATGGCGTTGTTCTCCTGCAGTCAATCGGACATGCCTCCATAGCTGCATTAATCATACTGGGGGTTTTAAGGGGTATAGATAAAAGCCTGGAACAGGCATCACTGGATCTGGGGGCTAACAGCCTCCAGACCCTATTAAAGATAACTATTCCCTTAGCCAAACCCGGAATAGTTGCTGCTGCTCTTATATGTTTCGTGCAGTCCCTGGCTGATTTCGGTACCCCGGTTATTATTGGAGGTAATTTTACTGTTCTGGCTACTGAAGCCTATCTGAATGTTATTGGATTATATAATCTGCCCCGCGCTGCAGCCATGGGTACCTTATTGCTTATACCTGCCTTGATCATGTTTATAATTTACCGTAATGTAGTTAAAAACTCACAGTATTTTTCCGTTCGGCAAAGTAATGAAAGCACTCTGGTTTTATCAAAATGGCTTAATATCATCCTGGGAGTGATAACCTGGAGCTTTGTTGCTTTTCAGCTAATACAGTATATCACCATTCTCTGGGGGGCTTTCGCCAGAACCTGGGGTGTAGACTTCTCATTGAGTTTAAAACACATAAATGCTCTGGGCTCAAGCCAGATAGCCAGCTTTGTCCGCAGCCTGGAATATTCTTTTCTGGCTGCTCTGATAGGCAGTCTAATAGGTTTAATACTGGCCTATATGATAGAGCGCAAGAAATTTCCAGGATACCAGTTTCTGGATTTTATGGTTACCCTGCCGTATATGATACCCGGACCGTTTTTAGGTATTGCCTATGTGCTGGCATTTCATGATTATCCCCTGCTATTAACAGGTACCGCTTTTATTGTGGTAGTGAATTGTATTTACCGGCAGTTACCTATCGGCACCAAAGCAGCAACCACTGTTTTAACTCAATTGAATCCGGAAATAGAATACGGAGCACGGGATTTGGGAGCCAGTGAAATCCATGCATTCAAAGATGTGGTCTTACCCACATTAAAACCCGCATTTCTCATTAGTTTTATAAACACTTTTACTACTACCATGATTACTATAGGAGCTATTATTTTCCTTATGGTACCGGGATCAGAAGTAGCAACAGTACAAATGTTTAACGCAATCAAAACTGGTGACATAGGACTTAGTGCGGTTATAGCCAACATGATCATTATCGCAACACTGGGTATTAATTTGGCTTTTTCTTATTTCATATTAAGACCGGCTAGACATAAGGATACTATGGAGAAGGAGATGGCCTATGTTCCTGCAATTGAAGGAATTAAGTAAATCGTATAAACATATCCAGGCAGTAAAATATTTAAATCTGGAGATTGATAAAGGTGAACTGTTATCTATTTTAGGCCCATCGGGTTGTGGAAAAACTACCACTCTTAGAATGGTGGGAGGTTTTATTGCACCTGATCATGGTAGGGTAATTATCCAGGGACAAGATATTACGCAAATGCCACCAAATTTGAGACCTACAGCTACTGTTTTTCAAAGCTATGCTCTATTCCCCCATATGAATGTTTTAGAAAATGTTATTTATAGTCTGAAGTTCAAGGGTATGAAAAGAAAACAAATGCTAAAGAAAGGCGAAGAAATGTTGGAGATGGTTGGGCTTAAGCATTATCGCTATCAGAGTATAAACCAGCTATCAGGAGGCGAACAGCAAAGGATTGCTCTAGCCAGGGCTCTGGTAATGAATCCCAAAGTGCTTCTATTGGACGAACCCCTGAGTAATCTGGATGCCAAGCTGAGGATAAAAATGCGTAAAGAAATAAAGGACTTACAATCTGCGTTGAAGATAACTACTCTTTATGTAACCCATGACCAGGAAGAGGCTTTGAGTATATCAGACCGGTTAGTGCTTATGAACGAAGGAACAGTAGAGCAGATTGGCGAGCCCCAAGAGATATATAAGAATCCCAAAAATATCTTTGTAGCAGATTTTATTGGCAGAACCAATTTTATTACTAACACTGAGGGTAAGCTGTTGGCAGTACGCCCCGAGCACATTATTATTTCCGATACAGAAGCGGTAGGCTCTATGCCCGGTCAGGTAATACAAAAGCAGTTTACTGGGGCTTATGTAACTTATTTCATTGATATAGACAGCAAGGTCATCCAGGCCGACCTTCCTGATACCCGGAACCTGAAATGGGAAAAAGGAGATAATATATTTATCTCTTTTGCTGAAGATTCTGCTGTAAAAATTGAAATGTAATGATTAGAATAAGTTTTTATGCTCTCTCCTCAGTTTAACTGCAGGTTTGGTCCCCTTCATCGGCAGGGGGATATCAAGGGGACGGTTCTGATGATATATTTTCCTAAGTGGACGGAAGTGTTATTAGACACACAGCTGACAACTGCATTGCTGAATAGGCTCACCCATTAAACTCATACAAAAAGTGTTAGAAAGCCTCAATACCTTGGTTCCCAGCAAGAATCACAATAGACCATGACTATATATTTACTTAGGCTACTTTAATAAAATCTCTTTTTAGCGTTTGCTCAATTCATTTGCAAAAATTATCCTTTATCAATTAGATCCGCAATGCAAATTCATATATCACTGGAACCGTCCCCTTGATATTTACAAACGGGGCAAGTTCTATACCCGTTAACCTAGCTGTAATCTCATTTGACAACTCCAGCAAAGATATTTGTTTCACCTCAGTCAAAATATGTAATTAGCCTATAACAAATTTCCATATTATCCTTAC
>LFRM01385460.1_pt1 | contig 32537 bp, 34 predicted proteins | sample 618341 | NCBI WGS metagenome assembly LFRM01 (sample SAMN03654438, study PRJNA283298) | anaerobic digester metagenome | isolation source: pool of bioreactors CSTR01a, CSTR02a, and CSTR03a thermophilic anaerobic... | place: Denmark: Kgs. Lyngby | collected 2014-05-21 | reverse complement strand
CGTCAAGCCCTTGGAAGGAAGCGTGATCATCAGTTTGGACATGCCGCTGAGCTTCTCCATTATCGACAGGCTCCTGGGGGGGCAGGGGGGGGCAAGCCAGGTGCGGGAGCTGACAGACATCGAGCAGACCGTTCTTGCCCGGATCCTAAAGCGGCTTTTCCTAGGCTTCAAAGAAGCCTGGAAGAACGTGGTGGAGCTGGATCCCACCCTGGAACGGCTGGAGATGAATCCGCAGTTTGTGCAGGTCGTGCCTCCAGGGGACATGGTGGTCCTCAATACCTTGGAGCTGAGGATCGATGATGCCAGGGGCATGATGAACATCTGCCTGCCTTATCTCAGCTTGGAACCCATCCTCTCGAAGCTTTCTGCCCACTATTGGTTTTCAGGCACAAGTGGAAGCAGCAAAAAAGAGAAGCTGGAACAACTCAAAAGCAAGCTGGACAAGACAGTGGTTCCTGTGAGCGTGATTATGGGCAGAGCAACCCTGAACGTCCGGGACGTGCTGGCCTTGGAGGTGGGAGATGTGATTCCCCTCACAAGCCGCAAGCCCGGCATGGTGGAGCTTGAAGTGGGGTCCCGGTTGAAGTTTTTAGGCTATCCAGGTTCTGTGGGACGGCACCTGGGAGTGCAAATAGTGAAAGCTGTAGGCGAGACAGCAGAAGGAGATGAGGTCGATGAATCAACAGCTGACCCAAGCGGAAATTGATGCTCTGCTGAAGGGACAAGCAGGGAGCGAAGAAGAGTTGTTGGTGGAGCATTATCTAACCCCTTTGGAACAGGATGCCATCGGCGAGATCGGCAACATCGCTATGGGCGCTGCAGCGACTAATCTGTCCCTATTGATCTCTAAAAAAGTGCGGATCACAACGCCCAGCGTGTCTATGATCACCTTAAGCAAACAAAAGGAGCAGTACCAGCGTCCCTTTGTCAGCGTGCAGGTTAATTTCAGCCAGGGGCTGGAAGGGGTAAACGTTTTGATCATCCAGGATCGGGACGCGGCAGTGATCTCCCAGCTGATGATGGGTTTTTCTGGGGAAGTGCCTGAAGATCCTGAGCTTGGGGAAATCGAACTGTCAGCATTGAGTGAGGCCATGAACCAAATGATGGGTGCAGCCTCCACCTCCCTCTCCACCATGCTGGAGCGGCGGATTATGATTTCAGCGCCGACAACCAAGCTGGTGGCCCAGGCCCACGAAACGTTGGAGATCATGCCTATCGGCAGCGAGGACCTGTTGGTCAAGGTGGAGTTCCGCATCACCATCGACGGCAGCCTGGACAGCACCATCATGCAGCTGATTCCGCTGCCTCTGGCCAAACAGATGGTTGTCATGCTGATGGAAAAACAAGCGCCCCAAGCTGCAGAAGAAGCTGCACCTGCCCAGGCACAGGCGCCTCAAGTCCAAGTGCAGCCTGAAGCAGTCAGTCAGCCAATGGCTGCAGCTGCCCAGCCCACAGCTGCAGTGAGCAAGGCTCCTACTGTACAGCCTGCCCAGTTCATGCCGCTGAGGGGCAGCGAGGCGTCCAGCCCTCAAAAAATAGATCTGGTGATGGACGTGCCGCTGGAAGTGACAGTAGAGTTGGGCAGGGCCCGGCTGACCATCAGAGAGATCCTGAACTTGGGCGAAGGATCAGTGGTGGAGCTGGACAAGCTGGCTGGGGAACCTGTGGACGTGTTTGTCAACGGGCAGCTTTTAGCAAACGGCGAGGTAGTTGTGATCGACGAGAACTTCGGGATTAAGATCACAAACCTGGCGAAAACAGAAAACCAATGAAAATCAGGAAGGAGATCAAAAGATGCCAACAGTTTTGATCGTCGATGATGCAGCATTTATGAGGATGATGCTGAAGGATATCCTCCTGCGGGGAGGATATCAGGTGGTTGGAGAAGCAGAAAACGGCCAGCGGGCAATCGAACTATATAAAGAGCTTAAGCCGGATCTGGTGACCATGGACATCACCATGCCTGAACTGGATGGCATCAGTGCCTTGAAGGAAATCCGCGCCTACGATCCCGATGCTGTGGTGATCATGTGCAGCGCCATGGGGCAGCAAGCGCTGGTCATCGACGCTATAGGCGCAGGCGCTAAAGATTTTATCGTCAAGCCCTTCCAACCTGAGCGGGTGCTGGAAGCTGTCAAGAAAGCTGTGGGTTAAAATGTTTTTTGTCTTTTTTTCTCTCTTTTTCTTGGGCCTTACTCCCCTAGCCTGTGCTGAGGGATGGCAGCCGGCTTTTTGGCTGCAGGTTGTCAGGTTAATTGGGGGACTGATTTTGATTATCCCCCTCATTTACCTTGCTGTCCGCTATTGGACCAGGACTCAGGGCGGCACGGGCGGCACAATTGAGGTGCTGGACCGGGTCATGTTTGCCCAGGGGAAAACCCTGAATCTGGTGCGGGTTGGGGAAGAGGTTTACCTTTTGGCAGCCTCAGAGCAGGGCGTGGAGCTGCTGAGGACCTACCAAGGGGAAGAGGCGCGGGCATTCATCAGCCAAAGCAGCGACAGCCAAGAGCCCATAGAGTTTGACAGGATCCTGGAAAAACAGCTGAGCAAGCTGCGGAACTTGAAAAAGAAGCAAAAGGGGCCACGGGAGTGAACAGGAAGAAAATTTTCATCTGGCTGCTGCTGTTTTTGCTGGCAGCTTCCTGCAGCCAGGCACTAGAGATACCTTCGGTGGAGCTGAGGATCGGCGAGGGAGATGGTCCAGAGGAGACTGCAGTGAGCCTGCAGCTTTTGGCACTGCTTACGGTGCTCTCTTTGGCGCCAGCGATCCTGATCATGCTCACCTCCTTTACCAGGATCGTGGTGGTGCTTTCCTTTACCCGCAGTGCCCTGGCCACAAACCAGGTGCCGCCCAACCAGGTGCTGATTGGACTTGCGCTGTTCATCACCTTCTTCACCATGGCTCCCACCTGGCACGTGGTTCAGCAGGAAGCCCTCACTCCGTATTTGCGCGGAGAGCTCAGCCAAGAGCAGGCCTTCCAGACAGCCATGGAGCCGATCCGGGAGTTTATGTTCAAACAGACCCGGGAAAAGGACCTGCAGCTTTTCATGCAGCTTGGAGGTTACGAAAGGCCTCAGAACAAGGAAGATGTGCCCACTGTGGCTTTAATCCCTGCTTTTGTGATCAGCGAGCTGAAAACCGCCTTTCAGATCGGCTTCATTATTTACGTGCCTTTTATTGTCATTGATATGGTAGTGGCAAGCGCTCTAATGTCCATGGGCATGCTGATGCTGCCCCCTGTGATGCTGTCGCTGCCATTTAAAATACTCTTGTTTATCCTGGCTGACGGCTGGAACTTAGTGGTGCGATCTCTTTTGCTGAGCTTTTAGGAGGGAGAGGTAAATGAACGAAGAATTGGTCTTGAATATAGCCCGGGAAGCTTTAACCACAGTGCTCCTTGTGGCAGGCCCTATTTTGGGCCTGGGCCTTGCAGTGGGACTTGTGGTGAGCATTTTTCAGGCCACAACCCAGATCCAGGAACAAACCCTCTCCTTTATTCCAAAGATCGTGGTGGTGATGCTCTCCATCATGATCTTCGGACCTTGGATGCTCAGGGTAATGCTGGACTTCACAACCCGTCTCTGGCTTAATGTTGCCAGCTTTATCGGTTAAATGGAAATCCTGTTTGACAATTTCACCTGGTTCTTACTGCTGCTTACCCGGGTGGCAGCAATTGTGGGAGCGAGCCCGCTGTTGGGCAGCCGCAATGTACCTATGCAGCTGAAGGCAGCCCTTGCTGCCATCATCGCCATTGTGCTTTTGCCAACCATTGAGGTTCCTGCCGCCGCTCCCCCGGAAGGCCTTTCCATCCTCCCCCTCCTTCTCAAGGAAGTGGCAGCTGGCCTCCTTCTGGGCTACAGCATTACAGTTACCTTTGCCATCTTTCAGCTCATGGGTCAGTTTATGGATTTTCCTATGGGCTTCAGCATGGTCAACGTCTTCGACCCCACAAGCCAGACGCAGATCCCGATTTTAGGTCAATTCAACTACCTTTTGGCCTTGATGATTTTCCTGCTCATCGACGGACACCACTTTCTCTTTTATGTCCTCAAAAAGAGCTTGGAGCTGGTTCCCCTGGGGGCGGTAGCGCTGCCCAGGGAATTATTGGGCTGGCTGCTTGCAGTTTTCTCGCAAATGTTTTCCCTGGGCTTTCAGCTGAGCTTGCCTGTGGTGGGGACGCTGTTTCTCACAGATTTGGCCCTGGCCATTTTAGCCCGCACAGTGCCGCAGATGAACGTGTTCGTTGTTGGGTATCCAGCCAAGGTGGCCATTGGCCTTGGGGTTCTGCTCCTGACCCTGCCCTTGTACGGAGGCGCATTTGTGGAGTTATTTAGTCAGCGAGGGTGGTTGGCAGGACAGCTGGAACAGCTGCTTCTGCTGTTTGGAAGATGAAGAGAGAATGGGAATTCGATCTGCAGCTCTTTGCAGAGGAAGATAAGACTCAAGAGGCCACGCCCAGGCGGCGTGAGGAAGCCAGAAAGCGCGGCCAGGTTGCAAAGAGCCCTGAGCTGGGCTTGGCCGCAGGCATTCTCAGCTCCTGTTTTCTGCTGAAAGCCTTTGGCCCCGGCATGTGGCAGACCCTTCTCAGCTTTACAGAATATTGCCTAGCCCAAAGCAGCTCCTGGCAGGGCAGCCAGGCAGATCTTTCGGCCCTTGTAGTGCAGACAATTATTTTTCTAGCCAAGATTTTAGCTCCCCTTTTTGCAGGGCTCCTTTTGGTGAGCCTGGCTGTAAACCTTGCCCAGGTCGGTTTTCTGGTCACAAGCGAAGGCCTGACCCCCAAAGGGGAGCGGATTAACCCAATTGAAGGTTTCAAGCGGATTTTTTCCAAGCGCAGCTTTTTCGAGCTTGGGAAAGCAGTGGTCAAGGTTTTGATTGTAGGGTATTTGGCCTATTCTGTGATCCGGAACAATTTCGAGTTTTTTCTCCGGGCAGCGCAAATGCCGCCAGCCAGCGCTGCCGGGATGCTGGGGACAGTTGCCTGGCAAATCGGGAACAGAGTTGGCCTTGGGTTTCTCATTTTAGCAGTCCTGGACTACGCCTACCAGCGCTTTGAGCACGAGAAAAGCCTGAAGATGACCATCGAGGAAGTGAAGGAAGAGCTGAAGCAGACAGAAGGCTCGCCTCAGGTTCGATCCAGGATCAGACAGAAGCAGCGGCAAATGGCCATGCTCAGGATGATGGAGGAAGTGCCCAAAGCAGATGTGGTGATCACAAACCCCACGCAGCTGGCAGTTGCCATCAGCTACGACCCTGATAAAATGGTGGCTCCCATTGTGGTGGCTAAAGGCCGGGAAAAGCTGGCAGAGAAAATCCGGGAACTGGCCCGAAAACACGGGGTGCCCATTGTGGAGAACAAACCTCTGGCCCAGGCCCTGTACCGGACAGTTGAGGTGGGACAGGCAATTGGGCCGGAATTGTATAGAGCTGTGGCAGAGATCCTGGCCTTTGTGTATCAACTAAAGGGACGATCGATATAGGGAGGAAACTTGCTTGGTTAACGAGAAAGCAGCCAGATTCAGCCAACCTTTGTTAGCCGGATTGGTGGTGGTGGTGCTCCTGATGATGGTGCTGCCCCTGCCGCCTGCCCTTTTGGATCTGCTCCTGGCAATCAATATCAGCCTTTCACTTTTTATCCTGCTCCTGACCATGGAAGTTTCCAGCCCTCTGGAGCTGTCTGTTTTTCCTTCCCTGCTCCTTTTGGCCACCCTTTTCCGCCTGGCCTTGAACGTTTCTTCCACCAGGCTCATTCTCCTTACAGGCTACGCAGGCAAGCTCATCAACGCTTTTGGCAATTTTGTGGTGGGAGGCAATTTCGTAGTTGGCTGCGTGATCTTCCTGATTCTAGTGGTGATCCAGTTTCTGGTGATCACAAAGGGCGCAGAGCGGGTGGCGGAAGTGGCAGCTCGCTTCACATTGGACGCCATGCCTGGAAAGCAGATGAGCATCGATGCAGACCTCAACTCCGGCCTCATCGACGAAAAGGAGGCCAGGGCCAGGAGACGGGCCATCGAGCGGGAAGCGGATTTCTACGGCGCCATGGACGGTGCCAGCAAGTTTGTCAAGGGAGATGCCATCGCAGGCATCATTATCGTCCTCATCGATATTATCGCAGGCTTCATCATCGGCATGATGCAGCGGGGCATGACTGCAACCGAAGCGATGAGCCACTACGCCCTCCTTACAGTGGGAGATGGGCTGGTGAGCCAGATCCCTGCCCTTTTGGTCTCCACCAGCACAGGTATTATCGTCACCAGAGCCGCCGCAGAGCTTGAGATGGGCAGAGAGCTCACAGGCCAAATGGCCAGGCCAAAAGTTTTGGCAATGGCAGCTGTAATCTCGGGCATATTGGCCCTCATGCCTGGCCTGCCCTTTCTGCCGTTTTTTGTCATCGCTGCGGTTTTCGGCATTCTAGCTTACAACATGAACCGGGCAGAAGCCCTTGAGATGGCAAAGGACCAGGCTTCAAAGCAGGAAGCGGAACTTGCTGCCACCCGCAAGCCGGAAAACGTCTTGAATCTCCTTCAGGTGGACCCTGTGGAGCTTGAGATCGGCTACGGCCTCATTCCCCTGGTTGACCCGGAACAGGGGGGAGATCTCCTGGATCGGATCACCCTCTTGCGCAGGCAGTGCGCCTTAGAGCTCGGAGCTGTGATTCCTGCCATCAGGATCAGGGACAACATGCAGCTTGCGCCAAACAGCTACCAGGTGAAGATCAAAGGCGTAAAGCGAGGGGAAGGGGAGCTGGAGCCGAACCGGTATCTCGCCATGGATGCCGGAAGCGTCACAGAGAAAGTGCCTGGGAAAGAAACCAGAGAACCTGCCTTTGGCCTGCCGGCCCTGTGGGTGGACGAAGAGCACAGGGAGCAGGCTGAGCTTGCAGGCTACACAGTGGTGGACCCGCCGTCGGTGGTGGCCACGCATCTCACTGAGCTCCTCAAAAGCAGAGCCTGGGAGCTTTTAGGCAGGCAGGAAGTACAGGCAATGCTTGATAAGGTACAGGAAAACTACCCTGTTGTGGTTGAGGAGCTGGTTCCCAATCTGTTGACAGTAGGGGAAATCCAGAAGGTGCTCGCTAACCTCCTGCGGGAGGGGATTTCCATCCGGAACCTGGTGACCATCCTGGAAGCTTTGGCAGATGAGGCCAGAGAAAACCGGGATCCTGACTACCTCACAGCCAAAGTGCGCCAGAGGCTGGCACCCCAAATCACCGCCCAGTTTCAGGATCAGGCAGGCAATATCAGGGCTCTGGTTGTGGAGCCCAACACCCAGAGCCAGCTGGAGGCTGCAGCAAACGGCGAGCTGGCATTGGAACCTGAGTTCCTCAACTCCTTCTACCGAAGTCTCGAGGAGGAACTGAACAGGAACCTGCCTGCTGGGGAAGTGGTGCTGCTTACCTCCGATCAAATCAGGCCGCACCTTGCCCGGCTTGTCCGGAGGGTAACAGGGAGGCTGCCTGTGCTTTCATACAGCGAACTGACAGAAGATGCCAATGTGTTTTCAGTGGGGATGGTGACAGCAAATGCAGGTTAAAAAATTCTTGGCCCCGAGCCTGGCCCAAGCCCTGGCCCAGGTGAAAGAGGACTTGGGCGAGGAGGCAGTGATCCTCCACAGCAGACAGGTTCGGGGGCAGGGGCTGTTGGGATGGCTGCGCCCCCCACAGTACGAGGTGATTGCGGCAAAGGAGCGGCAATCTCCGCCGCCAAAGCCAAAGGCCAAGCCGAAGGTGCCGGAAAAGCAGGCAAATCCAGAGCCTTTGGCTGCCTTGGAGGAAGAATACCAGAAACTGGGAAAGCTGGTTGAGGAGCTGAAAACACAGCTCCCCCAGGCGCCTTTCACAGGCCATCGGCTAGAAGTTTATGAGGCGCTTATTGCAGCCGGGTACGAAGCTGCTCTTGCAGAGAAACTCCTTACCGCTTGCGGAGAACAGGAAACTTTGGAGCTTATCTGGCAGGCGCTGGAAAAAGAGCTTGCCAAGGGGCTGAAGAGCGCTTCCCTGCCCTTTCCAGAAGAAGAGCCTGTAGTCCTGGCTTTAATTGGCCCCACAGGCGTTGGCAAAACCACCACCATCGCGAAACTGGCTGCCCTCTACAGCCTCAAACACGGCTATAAAGTGGGTCTTGCCACAGTGGACACATACCGGATCGGTGCTGTAGAGCAGCTGCGCACCTATGCTGAGATCTTGGATGTGCCTCTGGAAGTGGCCCTCTCAACCACTGAACTGAAAGAGGCTCTCAGGAGGCTCCGGGAGAGCTGCGAGGTGATCTTTCTGGATACTGCCGGCCGCAGCCAGCAGAACCATATGCAGCTTGGGGAGCTGAAATCATATCTGCAGGCAGCAGAGCCGGATCACGTGGCCCTTGTCCTCAGCGGCACCTTGAACAGCCAAGGTGCAAGGCAAGTGCTCGCAAGCTTCGGGCAGCTGGGGATAGACAGCTTGATCGTCAGCAAGACTGACGAGGTTGCCAGCTTCGGCCCTGTGGCCAGCGTGCTGTTGGAAAGGGAGCTTTCCATATCCTGCCTCACCTGCGGCCAGGCAGTGCCAGACGATCTTCAGCTGCCGGATCGGGATGAGCTGGTCAATTTGTGTCTCAGAGGGGTTAGGAGATGATTGATCAAGCAGAGGGACTGAGGAGGCTCGTAAGGGGAAGAAGCAGTTCCCCCAAAATTCTCACTGTGGCCAGCGGCAAAGGTGGGGTAGGAAAGACGACGGTCAGTGCCAATTTAGGTTTGCTTCTGGCTTCCCGTGGCTTGAGAGTGTGCCTTTTTGATGCAGACCTGGGCCTGCCCAATTTGGATCTGGTCTTAGGCCTCAACCCAAAGCACACAGTGGGAGAGGCCCTTTCCGGCGACGTGCCCCTGCGGGAGGTTCTGCTCACAGGGCCTTATGGACTTGGAATCCTCGCAGGAGGCAGGGATGTGAACCTGGCCCACCTGTCCTTTGAGCAGGTGGAGAACCTCGCGGAAGAGCTTGTGGCCCTGGTGCGGGACTACGATTTGTTTCTGGTAGATTGCGGAGCGGGCTTAGGCGTTGCAGTGCACACTTTTGCAGCTGCTGCAGATTGGCTGCTTTTGGTCACCACACCAGACCCAGCCTCCCTTACCGACGGCTACGGCCTGTTGAAATACTTGGCCCAAAACGACCTCAAGGCATCAGTGGGACTGGTGGTGAACCAAACCCGTTCTTTTCACGAGGGCAGAGAAGTTGCCCAGCGCCTTCAGCTGGCAGCAGATCACTTTTTGGCCCAGAAGGTGCACCTCCTCGGCCAGATCCCTTATGACGATGCCTTGGTGCGCGCCGCCAGAAAAGGAGAGCCTGTGGTGAAAAACGCTCCCCGCTGTCTTGCGGTTCAAGCTTTAGGGAAACTGGCAGAAACTGTAGAAGAGCAGTTGAGAGGAACTGAAAAGCGCCAGCAAGGGGGCCTTCGGAGCTTGTGGAGAAAATTCCTGGGCCTGAACTTTGGACTGGGAGGGAAATAAATGAAAAACCAACAGTATTTGGAAGCCTATTTGGATGAAAGCAGCGAGCTTTTGGAGAAACTGGACAGCAGACTCGTGGAATTCGAAGCTTCAGGCGACGGGGTGGACGAGCTCTTCCGGATCTTCCACACCCTCAAAGGCTCTTCTGCCAGCATGGGCTTTGAGCGGGTGGCCCTCTTGAGCCACAGGCTGGAGGACATTCTGGGCCTGGTGCGGGAAGGGAAGCTGGCAGTCAGTTCGGATCTGGTTGATTTCCTCCTGCAGGGGGCAGACGGCATCCGCAAGCTCATCGCAGAGGAAACAGAAGGAGGAGAGGTCTGCGCCAACTACCAGGATCTGCTCAGGCAGGCTGAAGCCTTTTTAGGGGACAGGGGGGAGGAAGCACCAGAGGCAGCACATCTTCCCTCTGTAAAGTTGGAGCTGACAGACAGAGAACGGAAGCAGGCCGCAGGCGCCCTGTGGAAGCTGAGCTTGCAGCTGGCTGAGGACTGCCCCTTGAAGGGCGCAAGATCCCTCTTGATCCTGAAAGGAATTGAGGAATTGGGGAAAGTCCTCAAAAGCCATCCTGCAGGGTCAGCTCTGGAGTCAGAGAGCTACGACGGAAGTCTTGTGGTAATTTTCTCTTCATCCCTCTCCTGGGGAGAGCTGGAGAGGCGGCTGACAGAAAAGGTTTTAACAGAGGTGGCAGCCTATCGCCTCGAGCAGTACGATGCGCCGAAGCAGGGCAACGGCAACGGGAAGAGAACCACCAGCATCAGAGTTGAAGCTGCCAAATTGGACCAGCTCTTAAACCTTGCAGGAGAGCTTGTGATCGTCCAGGCTCAGCTGGACCAGCTGGCGGGAAGCGAAGAAAACGACGCCCTCAAACAGGTGGCAGCGGATAATCAAAGGCTGATCATGGATCTGCAGGCAGCAGTGATGAAGGCGCGGATGGTTCCCTTGACGTCTGTGTTCGGCCGTTTCCCGCGCCTGGTGCGGGATCTGGCAAGGGAGCTGAACAAGAAAGTGGAGCTGGTGGTCTTAGGCAGCGAAACGGAAGTGGACCGCACAGTGGCGGAAGGAATAACAGAACCCCTCCTGCACCTGGTGCGCAATGCCATAGACCACGGCATCGAAAGGCCTGAGCTGAGAAAGGCAAAAGGAAAAGAAGAAACGGGCAGGGTCATCCTCCAGGCTTCCCAAGAAGGAGAAGCTGTCCTGATCAGCGTAGAGGACGACGGCGCAGGCATTGATGTGGAGTCTGTGCGCAGGACTGCCCTCGAGCGCGGCCTTGTCACTGAGAGCCAGCTTGAAAAGCTCAGCGACCATGAAATCATGAACCTGATCTTCCTGCCGGGCCTCAGCACCAACGAAGAAGTCACTGATGTGAGCGGCAGAGGCGTTGGCATGGATGTGGTGCGCAGCACCATTGAAGATCTGGGAGGGGTGGTCAGTGCAGTAAGCACGCCTGGTGAAGGAACCAAAATCACTATCCGCCTGCCCCTTACTTTGGCGATTGTCAAGGCGCTTTTGGTGGGTGTGGGCTCTGAAACCTACGCCATTCCCCTCAGCCAGATTGTGGAGCTTGTGCGCTTGGCTCCAGAGGATCTTCAGGATGTCCGGGGACAGGATTGTTTCTTCTACGATGAGCAGGTGGTGGGGCTGTACGATTTGGCTGAACTTTTGGAGGTGCCAGACAAAAAGTGCAGCAAGGTCCACAAGGTTGTGGTTATAGACTGCGGCCAAAGGCTCATCGGCTGCTGCGTGGACGAATTTTTAGGTCAGCAGAACATAGTGGTAAAGGCAATCGGCGGCTATCTGCCGCAGTATCCTTATCTTGGCGGCGCCACAATTTTAGGCGACGGCCAGGTGGTGCTGATTTTGGATGGACGCAATTTGGTGTGAGGGAAGAGAGGAGGAAATTAATTGAAGCGCAAAGAGCTGAAGCAGGAAGAGATGGAACAGCTAGTGGTCTTTCGGCTGGGGAAAGAGGAGTTTGGTGTCCAGATCCTCCAGGTGCAGGAGATCATTTTGCTCTCTCCCATTACCCGAGTACCTAAAACCCCTGCTTTTGTGGAGGGGGTAATCAACCTCAGGGGAGAAATCATTCCTGTTGTGGACCTGCGGAAGCGGTTTGGCCTGGAGGTAGGGGAGTTAGGAGAAGATGCAAGGATTGTGGTTGTGGAGGTGGAGGGCAATCTCGTGGGGATGATCGTGGACGAGGTCACCCAGCCCCTTTCCATCCCTGCAAGCCAAATCCAGCCTCCGCCGCCTTTGGCAGGCGGGGTTGAGGCAGAGTACCTGCGGGGGATAGGAAAGCTGGAGGACAGGTTGATTGTGATCTTGAACCTGGAGCGTGCCCTTAGCCCCGAAGAGGTTAAGGCTTTGGCAGAAATGGAGGTTTAAAATGAACAGGCTACAGGGGCCGCAGTTCAGCAAGATGGAAATGGAGGCGCTGCGTGAGGCTGGGAACATCGGCGTCGGCCGCGCAGCAACAGTCCTCTCTCAGGTTTTAGCAACCCGGGTTGAAATGACAGTGCCCCAAGCCCAGATCCGAGAAGTGTGGGATGCCTTAGAGCTTGCAGGTGGAAAGGAGCAGCTGGTGGCTGCCCTTTGTCTCCGCTTTTGCGGCCAGCTGAAAGGGAGTCTGCTTCTGATGTTTGATGAAGAGGCTGCAGCGAGCCTCCTTGAGCGGATGCTCAACAAGCCAATAAGCCCCCTCCTGGAGCTGGATGAGCTGGAATGCTCTGCCTTGGAGGAGCTCGGCAACATGATGCTGGCCAATTTTCTCACTGCCCTCTCGGAGTTTTCCGGCCTCTATATCAGGCCGATGATTCCACTTTTGGCCATAGATATGGCAGGCGCCATTTTAGAGGAAATATTGGTGCAGACAGGACAGAACTACGATCACGCGCTGCTCATCACCACGGATATTGTGGAGAGTGTGGGCGGAGCGCAGGGCCATATTCTGATCTTGCCTGAAGCCCGGCAGCTTGAGGTATTGCTGAAGGCGCTGGGGGTGGGGAGGGGAGCATGAATTTATCAGCGCCAATTCGGGTTTCCATGGCAGATTTCAAGGTTGCAAAAGCACCATCACAACTGATCACTACAGGCTTGGGCTCTTGTGTAGGGGTGGCGCTGTACGATCCTGTGGCAAAAGTGGCAGGACTTGCCCATATCATGCTGCCAGATTCCCGACAAGGGCTTCCCAGCTCCAAACCAGGCAAATTTGCTGATACAGCCATTCCAGCTCTCATCGCCGAAATGGAAAAAGCTGGCGCTGTAAAAAGCAGGTTAACTGCAAAAATCGTCGGTGGTGCCCAAATGTTTAATTTCTTGGAAAACAACAGCGTGGGCAGCATTGGCGACAGGAACGTGGAAGCAGTAGTGAGGATCCTAAACGAGCTCGCAATCCCCATTTTGGCTCAGGATACAAAGGGGAGAAGGGGCAGGACGATCACTTTCGATCCCAACAGTGGCGTTCTCAGCGTGCGAACCGTGGACAGTGGGGTGAAGGAATTATGAGCAAAGCCGCAGAGGAAAACCTGAATTTAGAAGACCTTTGGTTTCGATATAAAAGAAAGGGAGATAACGCTGCCCGAAAACAATTAATCGTCCATTTTGCGCCGCTGGTGAACTACGTGGTGGGTAGGTTGGCAATGGGCCTGCCGAGTTATGTAGATCGGGACGATCTGCTCAGCTACGGCGTGATCGGGCTCATGGATGCAGTGAGCAAGTTTGAGCCTGAACGGGGTTTAAAATTTGAAACTTACGCCATTCCCCGGATCCGCGGCTCCATCATCGACGGCCTCAGGAAAGCAGACTGGGTGCCCCGCAGGACCAGGGAAAAGGTGAAACGCTACGAGAAGGCTTATGTAGAGCTTACAGCAGCTTTAGGCAGAGAGCCAACTGATGAAGAGTTGCAGCAGGAGCTGAATATGAGCGAACCGCAATACCACAAACTAATGACTGAAGTCGGCTGGCTGAGTTTACAGTCCTTAGATGAGCTAATCGGCATCGGTAAAGAGGGAGAAGAAGTGTCTTTGGCCGAGATGCTGCCTGATGAAGACACCCCTCAGCCAGGGGTGAATCTGCTCCAGGAAGAAGAGCTGAAAAACCTGGCTCAGGCCATCGCTGCCCTTCCTCAGAGAGAAAAATTCGTGATCAGCCTTTATTACTACAACGGCTTGACTGTAAAGGAGATCAGTCAAGTGTTGGAGGTATCAGAGCCCAGGGTTTCTCAAATTCACGGCAAAGCCCTCTTGAGGCTGCGCAGGAATCTTCTTCAACTTCGCGAATAAGAATAGGGAGGGGTACTGGATGTGGTGGCCTTTTGGCAGAAAAAAAGAAGAAAAGCAGATAGAGAAGCCGCCTGCCCCAGTTGATGGTAAAGTAAAGGTACAGATTAAAGATGACGGCATCTTTCTCGTGGTCACACCTCCCTCTGGAGGAGGATTTGCAGCATCCACTGCTGAGGCCTGCAGGGCTTTGGACGAGAAAGGGATAGTGGATGTAGACATGGAGGCAGTACGCGAGGCAATCAAGGAAGCAAAAGGCACCCCTGTGCTTGTGGCACCCCGCAGACCCGAGCTAGACAGACCAGGCAGAGTAGAGATCGTAGTTGCAGAAGATGAGATGAGCGCCCAGATGGAGCTTTTCCCGCCTCAGGGAGGGAAGAAGGTCACTTTTGAAGATGTGAAAGCGGCTTTAGCAGAGAAGGGAGTTGTCCATGGCATAGACGAAGATCTGATTGCCAGCGCCATAGAGGAAGAGCGCTATTACGAAAAATTTACAGTAGCTAAAGGAACTCCGCCTGTTGATGGCGAAGATACAAAAATAAACTACCACTTTCCCTTGGAGCCTGCCAAAAAACCAACGAAGCTGATCAACGGCAGCGTAGACTACCGCAACCTGGACCTTTTGATCAGCGTGGAAGCGGGAGCGCTCCTTGCCAGCTTAGAGCCGGCTACAGCTGGCAAACCCGGCCGCACAGTGCTGGGGAAGACGCTGCCGGCAAAAGACGGCCGCGATCTGCAGCTTAAGATCGGGAAAAACGTGGAGCTTTCCATGGACGGGCTCAGTGCTCGGGCGAAAGTTTCAGGCCAGCCATCGGTAATTCAGGGCAGGCTTGATGTTCTCCCTGTCTACTATGTCCCTGGCGATGTGGACTACTCCACAGGCAATATCAAGTTTAATGGCGATATTGTGGTTCAGGGGATGGTGCGGGACGGCTTTACAGTAGAGGCAACTGGGAACGTGCAGATCTACGGCACGGTGGAAGGAGCAACTGTCAAAGCCGGCGGCAATGTAATTCTTTTGGGCGGAGTGCAGGGCCAGGGCAAGGCCAAAATTGAAGCTGGCGAGAATTTCTCAGCCCGCTTTGCAGATAAAGCCTATATCAAAGCCCAAAACATCACCATCAGCGAGGCTGCCATGCACTGCCAGCTGGAAGCTGTTTCCAAAATCGTAGTGGAAGGCGGCAGGGGCTGGCTCGTGGGCGGCAAAGCTTCGGCAGGAGAAGAGATCCGCGCCCGCATAATTGGCTCGAAGCTGGGAACCAGCACAGAGCTTGAAGTTGGTTTCTCGCTGCAAGCCCGGGATGAGCTGAAAGAGATACAGAGGAAACTCCAGGAAGCTACACAAAAGCAGACAGACATCCTCAAGACAATAGAGCTTTTAGACAGAGGTCGTCTGCCGCGACACCTGGAACGAGAAGACAAAGCCAGCCTTTATGCCAAACTGCGGAAAACAGAGGAAGAGCAGCTTTTGGAGATTCGGAAGCTGGAGGAGAAAAAACACCAACTGGAATTGGGTCTGCAGCAGCAGAAACATGGGGTAGTGAGAGCGAGCCAAATCATTCATCCTGGTGTGCGGGTTACTATCGGTAGAATGGCTTATTTGGTCAGGGATGAGATTTCCCATGCAAGTCTGCAATTAGATGACGACGCCATCGGCGTAAAGCCTTATTAGGGGGGCAGAAGATGAGCGGAATTCGCATTGTAGAGCTGGGGATGTTGATGGAAAGGGCCCAGCAGGCTGGCAGAATGCAGCAGCTTCACGATCAGGCCCAACAAGCTCAACAGGCTACCTTTGCCGCCCATCTAGAAGCACAGCAGGTGGAGAAAGTGCAGATTGTAAGCAAGCCTGAGAAAGGCGAAAAGACCTGGGACAAACATAAAAAACAGAAAGACTCCCATAAAAAGGAGCAGGAAGAAGAGCCCCAGGAGGATAAGGGGACTGTGATCGATCTTAAGGCATAGGGGGAGGAAGCATGCCCTTCGCTGTACTGACAGCAGGATTAATCTTGATAGGGATCAGCATTTATCTGGCAAGCAGACAGCCGGAGCCAGTTCCGCAAATAGATGTTCATGAGATTGAAGAGTTAATCAGCGAGCTGCAGTATATCGCTGACGATGCAATCGCTCGTCTTGAGAAAAAGCTTGCCCAAGTAAAGGCAGTGACAGCTGAGCGCCAGCTGTCCAGCTTCGCCCAAGAAGTGGCGGAACTGGCAGCCACAGGCCTGAGCCACGAGGAGATCGCTGCGAAGCTCGGCAGGGGAAAAGGCGAGATCCAGCTTGCTTTAGGAATTGCCAATTTCAGTAAGGAGCAGAAGAGATGAACAACAACTGGAAGTTTCTGGCGGGACTGGGAGTTGGTCTGGTTTTAGCTTCCCTCCTCTTCATCACAACCCAAAAGCCTGCTGACAAGCTCAGCGTAATTTCTCAGGCCAGGGAGCTGGGGATGATCTTTCCCCAGGAAGGGCGGCTCCAGCAGCCTGAGAAAGATGAGAAGAAGGTGAGCCTGCGGGAGATTGAAATCAAACCGAAAATGGCAGCCCAGCATATTGCAAGGCTCCTGAAAGAGGAAGGGATCATCGCTTCTGAAAAAGAATTTCTGCAGTACGTAAAGGAAAAAGAGCTGGCCCAGAAGTTTATAGCTGGTAAATATTTGCTTGGGGAGGCCTGGCCCACGGAAAAAATCGTGGCACTCCTAACAAATCAACCACAAAAGGAGGAATAAATCCTCCTTATTTTTTTGTGAACTATTGTTGATTTATGTTGTCTTATGTGGTAATATGTGATTAGAAGGAGGGAGGAGAATGAGACTAGCACAACGGGTAAACAGATTGGGTACGGAAACAGCTTTTGAAGTGTTGGCCACTGTCAAACAGCTTGAAGCAGAGGGAAGAAGCATCATCAGCTTCGCAATTGGTGAACCGGATTTCGACACCCCACAGAACATAAAGGACGCTGGCTGTCGCGCTATTCAGAATAACGAAACTCACTACGGCCCATCAGCAGGGATCATGCCCCTGCGGGAGGCGATAGCCAAATACATATCTGAAACCAGAAACATTTCTGTGAAGCCAGAGCATGTAGTTGTAACCCCTGGTGCCAAGCCCATTATCTTTCACGGCATTTTGGCCTGCGTTGATCCAGGAGATGAAGTAATTTATCCCAACCCAGGCTTTCCAATTTACGAGTCCATGATTAATTTTGTCGGTGCCAAACCTGTGCCGCTGCCTTTGGTGGAGGAGAAAAACTTCAGCTTTGATGTGCAGCAGCTCAGGTCCCTTGTGACTGAGAAAACCAAAATGATCATTATCAACTCTCCCCAGAATCCCACAGGTGGTGTGCTGAGCAAAGAAGATCTGGAAGCTGTAGCTGAGCTTGCCATCGAACATGACTTATGGGTGATCTCCGACGAGATCTACTCCCGCCTCGTCTTCGATGGAGAGTTCCGCAGCATTACAGCCATCCCTGGGATGCAGGAGCGGACAATCATTATCGATGGTTTTTCCAAAACTTATGCCATGACAGGCTGGCGCCTTGGCTACGGCGTGATGAATGAAAAACTCGCTGAAACTGTGGCGCGCCTGGAAACCAACTCTGAGTCCTGCACAGCCACCTTCACCCAGTGGGCAGGGATTGAAGCCCTCACAGGGCCACAAGATCGGGCAGAAGCCATGGCAGCAGAATTCCGCCGCCGTCGGGATCTGATTGTGGAAGGCCTCAACCAAATCGAGGGGATCACCTGCTGCAAGCCAGGCGGTGCTTTTTACGTTTATCCCAACGTAACTGGCGCCTGCAAGAGATTAGGTCTTGCTGATTCCAGGGAGTTTCAGAGGTATTTGCTGTATGAAGCTGGAGTGGCGGTTTTGGCGCGCACTTGCTTCGGCAAGCGCAACCAAGGTGAAGATCAGGAGTATGTACGTTTGTCTTATGCCACCTCTACCGAGCAGATCCAAGAAGGCTTGGCGAGGATCAAAAAAGCAGTGGAAAGATAGGAGGATTTTGCTAAAATGGCATTGGATAAGAACCCTATTTCCATAGTTCACTCGATGGCTTTTCCAGGTCCAGGAAATGAAAACGTTGTTTCTCGAGGCGAGGCACCTGCCTGGTACATGTTGGAAACCGTTAAAAGGATTGTGGATGATCCGTATTTTCAAGCAATCGAGATTACCCAGATTAAAGACTCTGCGCTGCGCAAACAGGTGGCAGAGCTCGTCGCTGCCAGCGGCAAGAAGTTAATCTACTCAGCCCAGCCTGTGCAGCTGATCAACGAAGAAAACATCATCGCTCCCACAGACATCAGTTCCAGCGATGAGCTGGAAAGGCGCAAAGCTGTAGCCAGGCTCGAAAGGTGCATAGATGAAGCCTACGAGATGGGGGCTGTAAGCATTGCGCTGATCAGCGGCAAAGATCCAGGCACAGCAAATGGCTTGAAAGCACGCAGTGCTGCCATGGAAGCTTTGGCGCGCTCTCTCAATGAGCTGTGCAATTATGCAAAGGCGAAAGCACAAGAATTGGGCAGAGAGCCTTTGGATCTTCTTCTCGAGCAGTTTGACCGCCTCGATGAGCCAAACTGCAAGAACCTCTTGATCGGGCCTTCCCACGAGGCCATCGCTTTGGCAAGGCGCCTGAGGGACACATACAAACAAGAAAACTTCTGGCTGCTCTATGACTTAAGCCATGCGCCGCTTTTGAAGCACAACTCCTTCGATGGCGAAGATCCGGCAATTCTCAGGGAGCTTGCACCGTATCTCGGTCACGTGCACGTGGGCAACTGTGTCTTGGATCGCAACGATCCAGCTTTTGGAGACACTCATCCCGGCTTTGACTATCCTGCCGGCGCTGTGAGCCCAGACGACCTGGCCCGGTTTGTCGCTACACTACACGAGCTGGGCTACGACAAAGGCGTTGGCTTTGAGGTTACGCCCCAAAGCCCCGATGAGCTCAGCGAAACCCTCATCGAAAAAACAAAAGCTTTCTTTGATGAAGCAAGGAACAGGCTGGATGTAAACTACTCTATCGGCGGCTATGCGTACTCTCCCAGAGCCTTTTTCCCAGAGCGGCTCTTCAACATGCTCACAGACCTGAGGGTGAACAAACCTCAGCTGATTTACGAAGAGGCTCAAAAGAGAAAGCAGCGGGAGAAGTTGACCTATGACGGGAAACTCCTGATTCTGGCCTGTGACCACCCCGGCAGGCACGTTACTGACGTTGGACCTGACCCAATTGGCATGGGAGACAGGCTGGAATATCTTTCCCGCATCGCCCGCGTCATGGTGCATCCTGAAGTGGACGGCATTATGGCAACTCCCGACATCATCGAGGATCTTCTGCTCATAAACTACTTGGTAAAAGACAACGGCGGGGAGAGCTTCCTAGACGATAAAGTGCTCTTGGGCTGCATGAACAGAGCGGGTCTGGCTGGGGCCTCCTTTGAGATGGACGACCGGATGACCGCCTACACTGCAGAGGCCATGCACGAGCTGAAGTTAGATGGTTCGAAAATGATGTTCCGTCTCGACTTGAATGAAAAGTATTCAGGCCGTACCATCGTCTACTGCGCCAGAGCAATTATCGAGTGCAATAAATATAATCTGCCTGTATTCCTCGAGCCGCTGCCAGTAGAGAAGACAACCACCGGCTACAAAGTGAAGATGAACGCAGTGGACATGATCAAAACCATCGGTGTTGCAAGTGCTCTGGGCGATTCTTCTCGGAACCTGTGGCTGAAGATCCCCTACGTTGAAAACTACCACCAGGTTGTCCGGGCGACATCCCTGCCCATTTTGATGCTGGGCGGAGCCTCTACAGGCAATCCTTTGGGCACTCTCGAGCAGTTCCAGCGCGGCCTGGGTGCTGGAGCCAACGTCCGCGGCGCCATGGTTGGCCGCAACGTGCTCTTCCCCGGCAATGACGATCCCCAGGCTGTGGCAGTTGCCATCGGCCGCATGATCCACCAGAACTACAACCTCAGCCAGGCTGTGCGCTTCCTGGCAGAGACCAGAGGCAAAAACATGGGAGAATTAGTAGACCGGATAAAATAGGGCTTCAAAAGACCCCGCCACTCCGGCGGGGTCTTGACAGCTCAAAACAAATATTGTACATTTTTTTGAAAACAGAAAATCCTTATCAAGAGCGGGGGAGGGACTGGGCCCTATGACATATTAGGCCTTCTTTCAGGTATGAGAAGGTCTTTTTTATTACTTTTTGAGGTATGACTATGCGTTACGAGTTTTTGACGAAGTTTGTCCGGGATCGGTTTGCAGAGACACCGTGGGCTTTCAGGGAATATATCAAAAATCTGCAGGGTCTGGAGGAGATAATCTCCAGTGGCGGTCCGAAAGCTTTTGCAGAGGCCATGTATTACAACAGACTGAAGTCCAAATATCCAGTGGAGGCGGAGTGCATTAAGCTGGAGCTGGACTCAGGCATCTATACTGATCCTGAAGAATTCAATCACAAATGCGATCAGTATCGTCTGCAAGAGTGGGCTGAACGGGAAGCAGAGGCCCAGGAGGAAAAGGCCAAGCGCCTTGCTAATGAGCTTAAGGAACGGAAAAGCTGGCTGGAAGCTAAAAAGAGACTGGCTGAAGAGATGGCTTTAGAGAGAGAATAGCTGTTTCGTCCGTGTGGATCTTACAGGTATAGGTGAAGTTGTTTGAAAAGCTGCGGCGGCGCCGCAAGTTGAAGACAACTGAAACAGCGCTTATCAAGAGTGGAGGAGGGACTGGGCCCAGTAAACCACGGCAACCTGCATTATTGCAGGGTACAGGCATCATGCCTGAAAGATAAGTAGATATATTAGGCCTTCTTTCAAGTGTTAGAAGGCCTTTTCTGTTACTTTTTGAGGAGGTTGTTTAGCAAAATTGGGAGTAACTAGTGGTATAGCCTGGAAAGTCTCGTTAAGTTTATCAAGACTGAATACATTGGAAAATCAAGTAAGCTTGATTGTTTTTCTTCAGTTTGTTACAGGTTGTCTACTTTTTCTAAAACATACCTATAGATTCTTTCTCCAATTTCTAAAGCTTTTTTTGCATCCTCATCTGAAGCATCAAGGTAATCTCCTGGATAGCGCCCTTCAGTTACCCAATCGCTGAGCCATTCCAAGTCATCATCGCCCCAAAGAAAATTTTGCTCTTTTTCGGGCAAAAGACTTGCCAAATATGTAAGAGCGTGTTTGTATAGAAATTCGATCTGATAATAAATTAATAAAGCTTTTAGACTTTTTTCGGCGCATTGTTGTGCTAGATAACAGGTTAAAGAGAACTCTGGCTCATCATCTTCGTAAGCCATTTTCGCTACACGCAAATCGCTTCTTGTTGGAAGAGGTTAGCGTTCATAAAGGACAACACCTTCTTTGAGAGCAGGCTGGTAGATAGTCCACCAGGCATCTTTGTATTTATGCAATTCTTCTTGGTTAGTCACAATAATATCTTTGGGGATTTTGAAATCTCGCAATTCTCTTCTAATGGCAACCTGGAGCTCTCTTTTTTGTTGGTTGCTATACTCAAGCACTATCAATAGATCTACATCACTTTCGGTTTTGGCTTCACCTCTAGCCAAAGAACCAAAGAGAATTATCTTTTGAGGATGGAATTTATCAGCAATACGCTTAGCCATTTGGTGTACGAGTTCCTTCATCAAACTCACCTCAAACAGTATACCCTTTATATTGTTAATTCAATATTAATAGCATTTTTCCTTCAGCATGGGAAGCAGTTATCCTGAAGGCCCAAAGAAAAACATTTACGATAACAACGATAATATAGCAAGAAAGCCTACGTTATTGCAGTGACCATTTTTACGCGTGAAAATTTTACTGCGTTTGAACATTTTTCTTAAGCGCTGCGTCTAAATGTATGAAAGGAGCGCTAAAAGGTGAGCTTGATTTCTCTGATCGCTTCCCAAAAAATCGGCGATGATGAAGTTGCTTTTCAAGAGCTGGTGGCAACTTACAGGCGGCCAATTTATAACCTGCTCCTCAGGCTTTCCGGTTCTGTCCAAGATGCCGAGGACCTCACGCAGGAGGTATTTTTGAAGGCCTTCGCCGCTTACGGACGTTTCCGGAAAGATTCCAGCTGCTATACCTGGCTTTATCGCATTGCAGTTAATTCTTTTCGTGATCACCTGCGACGGAAGGGCGACGGGCACCTTCTCCTGTATGAAGAGCCCCAGGGAGGAGATTGCGTTGAAGGACAGTTGGAACAGAAGGATTTGGAGTTAACTGTGGCGTCAGCGCTGTTGGCTCTGCCCATACCCCAACGCCTGGTGGTGGTGCTTCACGATCTTTTAGGATTTTCCTACAAGGAGATAACACAAATTGCCGGCGTTTCGCTGGGGACGGTGAAGTCCCGCTTGTTTTATGGACGGGAAGCTTTGCGAAAAATATTGAGCTCTCGCTCAGCGGAAAGGTGAGGGTAATGTTCAGGAATTGTCCAGACCCAATACAGCTTTCAGCATATTTGGACGGGGAGCTTTCAGAGCGCAGATGGCTCAAAATTGGCTTGCATTTGCAAAAATGCTCAGCTTGCCGCGACAAGCTGGCAGAGCTGGAGCAGGTAAAAAAATTGGTTGCTCAATTACCTCACAGACCTGCCCCTGAGATCAGGATTACAGCGCAGCAATCCCCGCCAAAAGCAGCTGGCAAAAGATGGCTTTGGGCTTCCTGCCTGACTGCAGCCGCTGTGCTCTTGCTGGTTTTTTTTGTCCACCTGCGTCAACCACAGGCGGACGATGTGGCAGGGGAGTATTTGCGGATTCACCGTCAATATGAACAGCAACTGGCCGAAAGCATTGAGTTACTTGAGGAGGTGGAAGCGCAATGAAAATCAGAGTACTGAAGATTTTCCTTTTTCTTTCGTTGCTGCTGGTCTTTTCAAGCCAGCTGACGCCTGCCTGGGGGCAAAGTCAGGCAGAACTGGTTCTGCGTCCGGAGCTTGTGAGCTCCAAGCGGCCAGTGGAAGGACCGTGGCCCAAATATTTCCCTTCAGGTTATAGATTCCAGGGGATCAGTTTTTATAGGACCCAACGCGGGAGGGTCGTCCATTTGCGCTTTGTCAAAGAGAAAAAACTTCTTTCCATCTTCTCTAAACCCAGAGGGAAGAACAGGTTTAGGCGGAAGGTGAATCGCAGGGGCAACTACACCATTATCCAATGGCAAAAGGGAGATAACGAATTCGTTCTGGTTGGCAGGGAACCGGTGACCGTGCTTTTGAAGATTGCTGATTCAATAGAATAGTTATCATGCAACATTGCGTCTTATTGTATTGGTCACTGCCGGCACCAGTTTTGCTGTTGTTTCTATGAGATCAGAGGGAAGAGAGAAACTGCGCCCAACTTTTTCAGTGTGGGCTGCGAATCTATGTTGGTCTTTCAAAGTCAGCGGTGACAAGTGCTCTTCATTGGATTTATAAACGATTGTTACGGGGGTTTTGAACGGGTAGCGAAACTGAAAAAGGAGGAGTTGATCCCAGATTTCGGAAAGTTTCCTAAAAGGACTTGATTCAACTGTCCAACACCATCAGTACCGCTCAGGAACGGAAGAATTTTATCTGTAGAAGAAACTTACAGATTGGGGGATTAGCATGAAAGGAAGAGCATTGGCTGGATTGGCAGTAATACTGTGCCTGCTGTACTTCGCTGTGGCAACCGCCCATGCTTTCACAGCAGAAAACATGACGGCAGAGGAAATACTCGAGTGCGAAGATGACACGTGCTGGCTCGAGCCGACTGCTCAAGAAACAACGCCCGCTGGGGAAAACAGATATGCTGTAGTGGCACCAGTTGGCAAGCAAACTATTCCAATGTTAACTCAAGCTCCCCGCCTGAATACCTTGGCTGGAAAGACCATTGCAGTTGTGGGCGGAAGCTTTATGGCCAATGTAACGCATCCTGAAATCAAAAGGCTAATCCTGAAAAACTACCCTGGAGCAAAGGTGATTCTGCTGGATGAGATAGGGTCAGCTGGCCCGTTTCCAGGCCCTGGGGTTGCCAGAAAGTCTGTTGAAGATTTCCAGAAAAAGCTCAAGGAAATGGGCGTTGATGCTGTAATATCTGGCAACTGCGGCTGTGGACTGTGTACCATTAAAGAGACTGGCTCCAGCATCGCTGCAGAGTACATAGGTATTCCCGCTGTAACAATCGCTGCGCCGGCTTTTGTGGCGCAGGTCGCATCTATATCGGTCAATAACGGCGTTCCAGCACCGCGGATCGCCACGTATCCCGGCGCATTTGCAGCCCATACCAGGGAGGAATTGATCCAAAATACCAGAGAAGTCCTTTGGCCTCAGATCGTTGAGGCGCTGACCAAACCCATCACAGACGAGGAAATCGCTGAATACCGCAAAGCAGTGGTGGGGGAGGCTAAAGACATTGTCTTCACAGGTACTTTGGATGAGGTGAATAAATATTTTGTCAAGATGCGCTGGTCCGACGGGCTGCCGATAATACCACCTACCATCGACAGGGTCGAGGAGTTTCTTAAATATACAGATCTTTCCTGGGATGAGACTATTGGCGTACTTCCCATAGCATATCGGCAGACCCTAGTATGGCATGTTGCTGTCAATGGGGTGATGGCAGGCTGCCCGCCGGAGTACATGCCAATTCTGATCGCCTATACAAAAGCGCTAGCTGACCCCAATTATCGCCGCACTTTGGCAAGCACCCATGGATGGACTCCTTATTGCTGGATCAATGGACCTGTTGCCAGACAGCTTGGCATCGACTACCAGCAGGGGCTGATTACTGAGCCGCAAAATGCTGTCATTGGTCGGTTTATTAATCTGGCACTTCTGAATTTGGCCGGCTATTACATAAAACAGGACAGGATGGGGACCTTTGGCTACCTCATGCCCTGGTGTATGGCAGAGGACGAGGAAGCCTCCCTTAAGGTTGGCTGGCAGCCATACCATGTACAGAAAGGCTACGACTTGAACCAGAATACGCTTACTGCAGCTTCCGCCCTGTTGTGGGGCAACAATCTCGCCCCGGCAACGTCCAATCCAAGGAAAATCATGGAGCTCATGGCCTGGGAAGTGGTTGAGAAAAGTCAATTTGCTCTCGGCAGCGGCGTTGCCTTCACGCACCGGACCATTATGGTCACTGAGAACGTAGCCCGCAACCTCGCTCGTGCTTATCAAACAAAAGAGAAATTGGAAAAGGCCTTAATTGCTACAGCGAGGAGACCTGCATATGAACGGGCTTATGCCAATTATTGGGCTAACCCCGGCAGCGCCTTTGATCCTGACAAGTACACATTGGAACAGCACCTCAGAAAGATCATCAAGGACGAGGACGGAGAACTGACAGAAATACCACCGTGGTTTCCTCGCGTTCCTGGTATGGAAAAAATCTACACAGTGCCTGTTATGAAACCTGGCAGAACATCGATCCTGGTGGTTGGAGATTCGGCTCGGAATAAAGTGCAGTGCATGCCTGGCGGCAGTACAGTCACCATAGAGATCGAGCTGCCAGCCAACTGGGATGAGTTGATGGCAGAGCTCGGCTATCGTCCCCTTGAAGAGTTCTATCTAGAATAATCAATCTGAAGAATCATCGCGGGTTCTTTGTATATTTGTACAATAGTGGAGAGGACAGAACTCAGGATGTGGTGAATACCAAAGAACTGTAAAAAGAGATAGCCTTTGGCGGCGATACTGTCGCCGTCAAAGGCTATTATTGTTTCAGCCCAGGGAGAGGTTGGGTTAAGCAAGATTGAAACATTTGGCAGAGGAAGGAGACCTCTAATTTAGAAGAAAACCATCCTGCCGCTGCTTTTGTTTACGCTGTTTACAATGGTAGTTTTAATAGTGCTTGCGGCACTCAAGCCCCAACAGAAGGATCCGGACTTCACACTCACCGATCTCAAAGGGAAGAAGGTTTCCCTTTCAGATTTCAGAGGCAAGGGCGTGGTGTTGAACTTTTGGGCTACTTGGTGCTCGGCTTGCCGGGCGGAGCTTTTTGATTTTCAAAAAGTACATCAAAACGCTAAAGGCTTTGTGACTCGAACTGTCAATCTGCGGGAGGACGAAAAGACCGTTGAATAAGGGCAAGTACACTTTCCCTGTGCTTTTGGATAAAAATGGTAAGGTAGCACAGCGTTACCAGGTACAAGGACTCCCCACCACCTTTTTTATCGATAATAAAGGCGTGATCAAAGATGTTAAAGTAGGAGCGCTTTCTGCCAGCCAGCTAAAAGAAAAAATCAAGCTGATCAGATAACGAAAGAATGGCTGTCCCATAAGGGACAACTCCTGCGAGGTTGTTTGTATAACTAAGTGCACCCCTCTGTTTGTAGGAATTTAATGCGCCTCCTAGCTGTGCTTTTATCTTTTCAAATAAAAAATTGTAGAAAAAAGGGGGTGGAAGTTTTGAGGAGTCGGTACTTTTTCCTTCTGCTTTCAGGAGCCGTTTTGCTCTTTTTCGGTATAAGCCGGGCGAGGCAGATGCAGGCTGGAGATAGACCCTCAAAAAGCGTCCAATCATCCAGAGTGCATTCGATGCGGAGAATGTATCGTCAAGTGCCTTAAAAGTGCTATTGAAGCCAAATTCTGTTTTCGGGCTGAAGATACTCAAACCGCAAAGGAGCCAGCTTTGAGCGCTTAATATTGGTTCTACAGCTCTTGGCGAGACCAAGGGCTTTTTTGTGTGCGGCGGGCAGTCGCATCCTTTGTGTGTTAACATAACAGGGTTGCTGTTAAGAACTGCGGTCACGCTACAGAAGTAAAAGGGACCATGAGTTCGGAAAGCAACTTCACGGAGGAAGTCCTCCCCTAGGAGCGGCCAACTCACCAAGTTAGTCTAGAACAGTCTCGCGAGGGGTCGTGTGAAGAAGACGCGAGAAATGAGTGGACTATGGGGGTGGATAAGCTCAAAATACGAAAGCGGGAATCACGTTCGGTCGGGCAGGTCGGCGAATATACGCAAACAATGGGAATTCAATACTTGTTACTCGAATGAACCTTCCGGGCAGGGAAGTACAAAGATGACCATAACATTCTTGGAATCGAAGATAGGATTGGGAAATCAAGCGTTACAATTCAAATTGCATAGCATCCTTTGCCTTGAGGAGCTTAACGGTGAGGCGATTGAGAATGCTTTGGGGACGCCAAGTTGGCGATCTTGGATTTGCTGAATTTATGTCGGTCTCGAAGCAAAGGTACACGAGAGAGGAAAAACGGTGATTAAAACTGGCGATTTCAAACCATCGACACAGACCCGTTCAGTATGTGGCCATCGCCAGGACATATTGTTGCCTGACAGATTTTTTGGCTGTGAGAGCTGCAGTTCTGTATCAGCTGCAGCTTGTAACATAAAGAGTTGGGGCATCAACTCTGGGCAAGGGGATGTAAAACGTTCTACGACCGCAGTCCCCGCTTGAGTAGACATGGGAGAATGTCAAACTTGTAAGCAGATAACAAATCAGAGTAAGAGGGCAACATGAGATTTTCGTAATAAAATATTACATATAAGGATAAAATATTGACGCAAAACAAATGCTAGTGTAATATAATGTTACAAAGGGGGCTTTAAAATGACAAATGCTCTTCCTATTGGATTAAAAATAAAGGCTGTTAGAGAGGAAAGAGGATTAAGTCAAGCAGAAGTGGTAGAGAGGCTTGCTGAACAAAATGTTAATATGAGCAGAGAAACGTTAAGCAAAATAGAAAATAACAACAGAACTATATCGGCTATAGAGTTAAATGCTATAAGCAAAGTACTTAATGTAGACATGAACACTCTTTTTGAAGATAATGAGGACTATGATTTGGTTACACTTTTTAGGAAGAAAAATTTTTCCGAGAAAACGATTACAGAGGTAGAAAAACTTCAGGATATGATCAAAGTGTTCATTTACCAAAAGAAAATATATAATGGTGAGTTTAAACCACAAAAGAGGAAGCCACTGTGGGAGGAATGTTTAAGTTGAAAAGTAATAAATTAAATCTCCCAGAAGAATCCTTCAGACTGCAAATTAAAGATTTAGCAGAAGATGTGAGAATAAAATTTGCGCGAAAAGGACTTTCTGATATATTTGATGTTCTATCAGAAGCTGCGTTTATAATAAGAAAGCCATTAGATACAGATGAATTATCGGGATTCAGCACTTACTTTGAGGGACAGTTTATTGTCTATTTAAATAGCAATTTTACTTTGGGTCATGAGCGCTATACTGGCGCTCATGAACTATACCATCTTATTTATAATGCTGACATCCTGAAAAAAGAAAAGATTCTTTTAGATGATGAAAGGTATAATGTGGAAGACATGAAAGCAGATGTATTTGCTTCCGAATTTTTGATGCCCGAGGACTATGTTAAAGAGGTGTTTTATAGAATTGTTGATGTAGATAAAAATAATATTTTGCCAAGACATATCATTAGAATGCACAATTTCTTTAAGGTAAGTTATAAAGCTATGCTAAAAAGGCTTATCCAACTTGATTTATGCTCTAGTGACAAATATGAGGAACTTCTGGACATCTGTTCACTGGAAAATACGGAACAACTCCAAGCTTTAACCAAACGGGAAGGTTATAGTATAGATTTGATAACTCCGTCAAGAGAAACATTTGTACCTAAAGAATATATAGAGTTTGTTAAGACCAACTACGAAAAAGGGGATATCTCATATAAAAACATGAAACACAGCCTTGAATTTATTGGACTGGCTCCTGAACAATTTGGATATGAATATCCCCAAAAAGAGGATTATTAACATGAGATATATCGGGGCTATATCAGATGCTGATATCCTGATTAATTTAGCCAGGGTCAACAGGTTGGATATTTCAGAAATATTATTTGAAAAAATCATCATTCCACAGTTTGTGTATGATATTGAAATAAAGAAAAACGCGGGAAAGTACTATGGTGTAATTTATCGAGCAATTCATAAAAACGGGAGTATATTTCAGGTTGTAGATAGGGTCTGCTGAATAATAGCGGATTTGCTATTTTCATTCGATTTTAGGCGAAACTTTCCGCGTAAAATTCGCAAAAAAGGAACTTGAAAAATTGCCAAAAAAGAGAGCGCACCTTACGCTCAAGGTTCATTACCATAAACTGCAGAGCGATAACTGTCTCACTTGTTTTTTGAAGACATGCCATGATAAGACCCAATCCGTAACGGCGCTTCCCAACACCAATCTCTCCCTCTACAGCATTTCGGGCTTTCGCGTCTTCATATTCTTGCCTGCGTATTTGAGGGTCTTGGACTTTGGGAGGTCGACCTAACCGGGGGCCACTCAATCTTATTCCATGTTTTTTACAATACTTCAAGTTGTCACGATTTCGATAAATTTTATCAGCTAGGACTACTTTGGGATAGTATCCGAACCTCTCTTTGAACCTTTCTACGGATTCGATTAAGGTAATGCCTTCGTTAAAATTATCCCAGCTGATTTTCTCAATATATGAGTATCCGTCGGCTAAACTAATTGCAACTTTTGCTCCAAATTCTGTATCTGCTCCTGCTTTTCCTCGAACTATGGGTCTTACATGGGGCTGGCTGATACTTACTATCCTATCCTCGATACTATGTTCTTTTGTCTTATACATGATTTCTTGCTGGCGATACAACTCATTGATCACCCAGAGATTTCTCAACTGGCGTTTGCTGAGAGCGCCAAGCCCAACTATTTCAACTAACTTTTCAATTGCTGCCAGATCCCGTCTGATATAACCTAGTTGCTTGCCAATAGCCTTTCGAATCTGATTTTTTGATGGTCTTCGTTTTTTGGAAACAGCCAAAAATTCTAACCTTGCCACTTTCCTGTAGGTTCTAGGTTTGGGCCTTTTACCACGAAGCGGCTTATGAAGAGTATCAATAATCTCTTCCAACTTCATCCGTGCTTCATTCAGTAGCGATAGATCGGTTGGATAGCGGATATCAGCAGGAGCACAAGTAGCATCAAGAATTAAAGTTCCTTTGTTAGACTGTTTATCATCAGTTTCTTGAGTTGTATTTTCACTATCCGGCGACTGAGGTTCATGATCGTTGTCATCATCATTTATGTCCTTGTTTTCATCCTCAGCTTTTGCTCTACAAATCATCTCATTGATATCTATAATTTCATCAACGCCAAGTCGCTTGCGGAAATGAACCATCAAAGATGAATCAAATGGCGCTTCGGTTTTGAATTCTTCTAAGCCAATAAAGTATTGCAAATAGGGGTTTTCCTTTATTTGCTCTACAGTTTCTCTATCTGAGAAACCACATTTTTCTTTGATTATTAATGCACCTAAGGCCATTCTTAAAGGTTTAGCCGGCATGCCGCAATTGGCTGGGAATAGTTCTGCATATTTTTCTTCAATATCATCCCAAGGGATGATTTCGCTAAGCTTAACCCATCTATTTTCAGGGTCTAATTTTCCGTCAAATGGTAGTAAGAAAGACAACTGCTTTTTGTTAGCTTTTTTATACATATTACTTCACCATCTGCAAGGTTTTTTAAGGTTTTTTGATAAAAACCTTGCATCTATTGTACCATATTTTGGATAAAAATGCAGTACAATCGCTTATTTTGGTGATTTCAGCAGACCCTACATAGACAACAGCGAATACACAAAGTACCTGAATGTCAGAATATTGAAAAAACAGAATCTAGCTATACTGTAAGTATCCGTGAGGATGTAATAAATAACGAACTGGAAACAGCAGGTTGGTTTATCATCATTAGCAATGATATAGACGATGCAAAAAAAGCTATGCGAATCTACCGGAAAAAGGATATTGCCGAAAAGGGGTTTCTTCGATTAAAGAAAAGCGTAGACCTTGGCAGGCTGCGGGTACACAGCCAGGAGAGCATGCAGAATAAGGTATTTATTGGCTTCATAGCCTTGATTTTACTATCTGAAATCCATAAGGTTATGTCAGATGAGAATTTGTATAAAAACATGACACTCAAGAAACTGCTGCATACCCTTCCGAGACACCGTATCCAAGAAGTAGATGGAACACGCATTATTTATCCTGCAACAAAAGAACAGCGTAAAATTATAAAGCGTTCAAGATAGAGGAACCGGTGTAGTTATAAATTTCGCCGGGATTTTAGGATAATAACTCCACAGTAAAAAGGGAAATACAAAGACAGGTTGTTGCATGGAGTTGCTGCGAATGTATTTTGTCCTGCAGAAGATTGCGTTGGTTGTCCGAGAAATGCAGTCGGTGATAAGCTTATTTGGCCGAAGAGTCTGCCCCAATATTGACAGCTTTTTTGTTGCTCAATTTGGGAAACTAATAGAAAGAAGAAGGGCGTTTCCATACAGGGTGCTAGTAGGATAGCATGGGTAACGTCTCTCAAATCCACGATGAAACGCATTATCATTTGGGGAAAAACCCCCATACGAATTTAATTCGTATGGGGTGAGGAACAGCATTTTGAGGTATCTTTTTCTCAAAATCCCATTTAAGCAGATATCATTCATAGGATAGAAAAATCATCTGTTTTTTAAAGTCTATTCCTAACGCCCAAAAAGCGGATGGTGTTTTATCTAGTTTTTGTCACCTTCTGCAATCCGCGGGGTTTATCAGGATTAATTCCCTTTACTTCAGCCAGATGGCAGCTGAGCAGCTGTCCTCCCAAGACTGTTAACAAGGGCAGCAGTGGCTCTGCCACATCCTTTCCTATTGGGAAGGCGACTTTTGCATTAGATAATAGGTTTTGGTCTGCGCCAAAAACAGCGAGATTCGCTCCGATTTTTTGCAGCCTTTGGAGAAGTTCAACCTGCATGGGACTTGTGGGCCCAGAGGCACCGAACATCAGTACAGGTAAATCGTCCTCAACAATAGCGATGGGCCCATGGAGAAAGTCAGCACTGGACATACCCCATGCGTGCACATAGCAAGTTTCTTTCAGTTTCAGAGCTGTTTCAAAAGCCACAGGCTGTTGAAAACCCCGTCCCAAGGAAATTAATTTGTCTGCATCTTTCAGTGTAGCTGCAAATTGCCCTAGGGGTTCATCTAAAGTAGCCAGGGTAGCATCAACTTTTTCGGGGAGCTCTTGGAAGCCCTCTAAAAGCTCTTCAGGAGCGCCTAGGGCCTGGCTGAGGCAGACCAGTGCAGAAAGGGAGGTAGTGAAGGTCTTAGTGGCAGCTACGCTCTCCTCAGGGCCTGCATAACAGCCGATAGTGAGCTGGGCTGCTTCAGCTAAGGGTGAAGAAAGGTCATTGGTGATGGCAATAGTGGAAGCTCCAGCTGCGCGGGCTTGCTCTATGGTCTCGATCACATCAGTCCCCTGACCAGACTGTGATATGCCAACTACAAGCCCTCCCTCCATATGTAACTGCTTGTTGTATAGGGTATGAATGGAAGGCGTGGCTAACCCTGCCGGAAGGCCATTGGCATACTGCAAGAGATATTGGCCATAGATGGCAGCGTGATCAGAAGTGCCCCTGGCTACCAGGGAGATGAACCGAATGGGTTGACCGCCCAAAACCGTTCGCACAGCTTCTGCATCGTGCAGCTGCTGGGGAATAGCCTCTGCTAAAACCTTACCCTGTGATAATATTTCTGAGCGCATTTTACTCATTTCGATGACCTCCAAGCAATTTATCTCTCTTCTATAGTTCTTCCCATTTTTTTTAATTCCTGCATTTCCTTAGGTCAGGCAAATATTGGGTGAGAAGAAATTTCGGAAATTTTTCGAAGCCATTTGCGATGCGACCTTTTTTCAGATTAACCAATAAAAAAACGAGGAAAAATTATTGTGAACTCGCTCAAAAACATTGTACCATATTGGAGGTTCACTTTCATTTTATTGGGGTCAATTTTAGGATATTTGC
>LFRM01137645.1_pt1 | contig 32544 bp, 33 predicted proteins | sample 618341 | NCBI WGS metagenome assembly LFRM01 (sample SAMN03654438, study PRJNA283298) | anaerobic digester metagenome | isolation source: pool of bioreactors CSTR01a, CSTR02a, and CSTR03a thermophilic anaerobic... | place: Denmark: Kgs. Lyngby | collected 2014-05-21 | reverse complement strand
ACTGAATTGGCCAATCGCTTTAGTGTTAGAGACCATGTCTGTATTTACTGTGTTGGTGGTGATGGAACTGCCTTTGAGGTATTAAATGGTTTAGCTGATGGAGTCACAATGGCACTAATTCCAAATGGTACTGGTAATGACTTTCATCGATCTATTTATAAACACAAATATGATTTAAAGGAAATGTTGGTCAAAACAATTGAAGGGCAAATTTATAATATCGACTTTGGTGTAGCTAATGAGCACCGTTTTTTAAATATGTTTACAGTTGGTTTTGATGCTTACATTAATAAAGTTACAGTTCAATATAAAGATAGTAAAGTAATTCCAAACTCGCTGGCCTATGTGGCAGGAGTATTTAAGGGATTGAAAGATTTAAGTAAGTTTAATTTAAGGTTTAAATATAATGGCGAAGATATTGTCCAAGATGCAATCGTATTTGCGGTTATGAATGGTCAATACTATGGCGGGGGCTTTAATCCAGCACCAGAGGCAAGTTTAACTGATGGTCTATTTGATGTTTTACTAATTGAGCCGGTTACTAGAGTTACCTTACTTAGATTGATAGGTAAGTATGCCAAAGGCCGCTACAAAGAGCTTAAACAAGTCCAAAGTTTTAAATTAAGAAGTTTTGAATTGAAAGCAGATAAAAAAATGGTTTACACATGTGATGGTGAAATCTTTGAAGATGACTATTTTGTTATCACCATGATGGAAAAGCGTTTGCCATTTAAAATGCCAAAAGGAAGTGTGTACGATGATAGCAATTGAAAATAATAATTATATTGTAGAACTTAATTTACTTGGTGGCCAAATCGCAAGCTTTAAAGATAAAATGTTAGGGCTTGAATATATGTGGGATGCTGATAAGGAGTATTGGGGATATAGCAGTCCAACCTTATTTCCAGTCATTGGCTCATCCCATGATAATCAATACCACTTTAATGGCCAAACGACATCAATGCCAAACCACGGCATTTTAAGAAATGCTGAATTCGATATTTTAAAAAATGATAAAGTTGAAACTGTTTTAAAACTATCAGCCAATTCAGAGACACTTAAACAATATCCATTTTATTTTAAAATGTTGATAACTTATACCTTAGAAAACAATAAGTTATTAATTCAATATGAAATTTTCAATGAAGGGGTCATTGACATGCCTTTTAACTTTGGTTTGCATCCAGCTTTTAACTGTCCAATTGATCCAAGTAAAAATTTTGACGACTATCGTTTAGAGTTTTCTAGTCCGACAAAGCTTTTGGGTTGTGGTCCAATGGTTAATGAAGGCTTAGTCTCACATATTAATTTAAAAAGAGACTTATTTGAAACTTTTCCAACTTTTATCTACCACAATGTCAATAGTGCTTATCTAAGTCTAACTGATGGAAACCATGGTGTAAAAGTTAGTTTAACCGGTTTTCCAATCACCGCTGTTTGGACACCAAATGATAAAAAGGCAAACTTTGTCTGTCTTGAACCCTGGCTTGGGCTTAGTAAAAAAACCGATAAGGATTTAGCATTTGAAAAAAGAGATTCAATTATGACGATTAAACCAGGGAAAAAACGCTTATTTACTTATACAATTACTGTTTATTAATTTGATAAGATACTTAGAAGAGTTATAATATATTATATGGAGGAAGATTATGAAAATTATTAGAGTAAAAGATTACCAAGCAATGAGTGAGGCCGCTGCAAAGATTATTAGTGAAGCCGTAAGAGAAAACCCACAAATTAACTTAGGGTTGGCAACTGGTGGCAGCCCAGTTAAAATGTATAAACTGTTAGTCGCAGATCACCAAGCAAATAAAACTGTTTACAAAGATGTAAAAAGTTTTAATTTGGATGAATACTTAGGCTTGCCACAGGGACATCCACAAACCTACCATACATTTATGCATGAAAACTTATTTAATCATATTGATATTAAAGAAGAAAACATCTTTGTACCAGATGGGGATACTAAAGATCCAAAGGCGACCGCCGCTCAATATGAAGAACTGTTAGAAAAAAATCAAATTGACTTACAACTTTTAGGTATTGGCACTAATGGCCATATTGGCTTTAATGAACCAGGCTCAAGTTTTCAAGGCAAAACGGCAGTTGTTGACTTAACCCCAGAAACAATCACCGCAAATGCTAGATATTTTGAAGGAAACCAAGACTTAGTTCCAACAGAAGCGATATCAATGGGTATCGGCTCGATAATGCGCGCTAAAAAGATTTTACTAATTGCCTCAGGGGCAAATAAGGCAAAAGTAATTAAAGGCTTAGTAGAAGGTGCAATAACTGAGAGTCTGCCAGCGAGTGTTTTACAAAATCATCCAGATGTAACCCTAGTAATTGATGAAGCAGCTGCAAGTCTTTTAAGTAAATAGGCATTAATAATGAAATAAAATTATTAAATGATACAATAGTACTACTGAATAAATAGGAGGAAATTATAAATGGTAAAAATTGTAGATTCAAAAAGTTTTGACGAAGCAGTCAAAGAAGGCGTAGTTTTAGTAGACTTTTATGCAGATTGGTGTGGACCTTGTAAAATGTTAGCTCCAGTATTGGATGAGTTAGCTGAAGATTTAGCTGGAAAAGCAACAGTTATTAAAGTAAATGTTGACTCAGAAAATGCCCTAGCTGCAAAATATGGAGTTCAAAGCATCCCATCATTAAAAGTATTTAAAGATGGAGTAGTTGTTGACGAAACAATGGGCTTTCAACCAAAACAAAAATTAGCAGAACTTGTAAACAAGTCTCTGTAATAAATTTAAAACTTAAAACTAGACAGCCTTTTTACAAGGTTGTCTTTTAATTTGTAATTAAAGATTAAATGCATTAAAATAATAAGAGGTGATGGTGTGAAAAAATACGTAAGTAAAAGATCAGTAATATTAATGTTAGGGGCGTTAAGCCTGTTTTTATATTTAATTAATAATTTTTCAATTCTGTTTATCAGACAGATTGATGAAAAAATGATCGATTGGCTTTTAGAACATACTAACTACTTTATGATTTATGTATTTGAAGTAATTACAGTTTTCGCAAATTGGCAAGTTATAATTTTGTTGTCATTTTTACTTATAGCCTTAGTTAGAGATAAGGTGTTGGCAGTCTTGACTTCAATAATAACTGGTTTTGGCTTTTTAATTAATGAAACCTTTAAACAAACTTATGCAAGACCTCGGCCAACGGTAATTCATCTAAGCAATGCTTCAGGCTATAGTATGCCCAGTGGTCACTCATTGACGGCGATGGTGTTTTATGGATTGATTATAATTTTTTTCGCAAGCCAGATCAAAGATAAAAAGTACCGGATTTTAAGTTATGTTCTTTTGTCGATCTTAATAGCTTTAATTGGCTTAAGTCGCATTTATCTAAGAGTTCACTATGTTAGTGACGTCATCGCAGGTTTTTCCTTAGGTATTGGGATTTTAACGATAGTCTATCTTTTAAAAGTAGGAATTTTTGATAATATAAAAACGTATATAGAGGGTGAAGAAGTTGAATAAAAACTTTAAATTAGAAGTAAAACATGTTTGTAAACAATCAGGGGCAAGATATGGAGTCTTACATACTCCACATGGTGAAGTAGAAACGCCAGTCTTTATGCCAGTTGGGACTTTAGCTTCGGTTAAATTTGTTAGTCCAGAAGAATTGTATGATATGAATGCTGAAATCATTTTAGCAAATACTTACCACTTATGGTTAAGACCTGGTGCTGACTTAATAGAAAAAGCTGGGGGCTTACATAAATTTAGTAACTACAAAGGACCAATGCTTACAGACAGTGGTGGTTTTCAAGTATTTTCACTAAGTGAAAATCGGACTATCAAAGAAGAAGGTGTTGAGTTTAAAAACCATATTAATGGGTCAATGGAATTTATGAGTCCAGAAATCTCAATCAAGGCGCAAAATAAAATTGGCGCGGATGTGATTATGAGCTTTGATGAATGTCCACCATATCCGGTTAGTCATGAGTATATGAAAGATAGTGTCGAGCGAACCCTGCGTTGGGCTAAACGCGGCCAGGCTGTCCATAACAATAAAAACCAAGCCTTATTTGGGATTGTTCAAGGTGGAGAATTTGAAGATTTGCGTGAATATTCAGCTAAAGAAACCGTTAAAATGGATTTTTTAGGCTATTCTATTGGTGGTACGAGTGTTGGTGAGAGTAAAGAAGTTATGTATAAAATGGTTGATTATTCAATTAAGCACTTACCAAAAGATAAGCCTCGCTATTTAATGGGCGTCGGCTCAGCTGATGCAATATTAGAAAGTGTTTTACGTGGAGTTGATATGTTTGACTGTGTGCTTCCAACAAGAATCGCAAGACATGGAACTTTAATGACAAGTGAAGGCCGCGTTAACATTAAAAATAAAAAATATGAAGAAGACTTTGGACCATTAGATCCAGCCTGTGATTGTTATTCATGTAAAAACTACACTAGAGCTTATGTCAGACATTTAATTCGTGTTAATGAAGGTTTAGGTTTAAGACTAGCTTCAATTCACAACTTGCACTTTCTAATTAGTTTAATGGAAGATGTTAGACTGGCAATTAGAGAAGACCGCTTTTTAGACTTTAAAAATGACTACTTTGAAAAGTTTGGCTACAACAGTATTGATTCAGTGGGGTTTTAAATGCAAAAACATGATTTTTATTTTGACTTGCCAGAAGAGTTAATTGCTCAAGTACCAATTGAAAATAGAAGTGCTTCAAAGTTAATGGTAATCGACAAAGAAAAACAAACGATTAAGTCAACGGTTTTTACAAAAATAAAAGATCTTTTACAAAAAGGTGATGTTTTAGTTTTAAATGATACCAAAGTAATCTTAGCCAGACTTTTTGGAATTAAAGAGGGTACTGGAGCTAAAATTGAAATATTACTTTTAAAAGAAATTAAAAAAGACAGGTGGCAAGCCCTTGTTGGAAATGCTAAGGCGGTTAAGTTAGATAGCGTTGTAAATATTAGTGATAAGATATGGGCCAAGTGTGTTGAAGTATTAGAAAATGGGCTTAGAGTCTTTGAATTAAGCTATCAAGGCAATTTTTATGAAGTCTTAGATACAGTTGGCAATATTCCTTTACCACCTTATATTCATGCAAAGTTACAGGACAATGATCGCTATCAAACCGTTTATGCAAAAAATAGTGGTAGTGCCGCAGCCCCAACGGCGGGCTTGCACTTTACAAAGGATCTAATCAAAGAGGTTGAAGAAATGGGCGTAATTGTAAAATATATTACTTTACATGTTGGCTTAGGGACTTTTATGCCGGTTAAAGTAGATGATATTTTAGATCATAATATGCATAGTGAACAGTATATAATTACAAAAGATACTGCAAAAGCACTTAATTTAGCCAAGGCTAATGGTAATAAAATCATTGCGGTTGGGAGTACTTCAGTTAGAACTTTAGAGAGTAACTTTAAAAAGTTTAAGCAATTTCAAGCTGAAGTTGCTAGTACTAATATTTTTATTTATCCTGGAATTGAATTACAGGCAATTGATGCGATGATCACAAACTTTCACTTACCAGAGTCAACCTTAATAATGTTAGTTAGTGCCTTTTGTGGCTATGATTTGACAATGCGCGCTTATCAAGAAGCAGTCGCACAAAAATATCGATTTTTCTCATTTGGAGATGTGATGTGGATATCATGAAAAATAAAAACTTTTATTTAAATTTATCAAAACAAGAAATTGCCAAGATTAAGCAAACAAACAAAAGACCAAGCTTACTCTTGCATTCTTGTTGTGCACCATGTAACAGTTATGTGATGATTGCCTTAAGTGAGCACTTTGACTTAACCTTACTTTATAATAATTCAAATATATATCCAAAGACAGAATATGATATTAGACTAAATGAACTGTTAGATTATACAAAGGATGTAAACAAAAAATATAATTTAAATGTTAAAGTCTTAGATAGCGACTACAATAGTGCCAGCTTTCATAAAAAGTTGAGTCAACACAATGACCATAGAGAGGGCGGAGAGCGCTGTAAAAAATGTTTTGAGTTAAGAATGGATGAAGCTTACAAAGCCGCCTTAAAACACAGCTTTGACTACTTTACTACAGTAATGACTATATCCCGCCATAAAAATTCAATTGTTTTAAATGAAATTGGTGAAGATCTAAATAAAAAATACAATTCCGACATTTATTTTTTCTCAGATTTTAAAAAAGAAGAAGGACAGTTAAAGAGTAAAGCGATTATTGATGAATATGATATGTATAAACAAGAATACTGTGGTTGTGCATTTTCATATAAAGATTACTTAGATAGGAAGCAAAAAGATGGAAAAAAATAAGGCTAAAGCAAGTAAAAACGGTTATCTAGTTAAGGGTGTTATTGCGACTATGGCCTTTCATCTTGTATATACCTTTGTTTTTGGAATGTTAGTTGGTGGAAAAAATCCTCTAATCTTTTTATATGAAAAGGATTATATAATTTGGTATATGATTTTAACGCCTTTAATCTTTTCACTACCTTATGTAATTGCCGGCTATTTAATTGTTTTGGGCATTAATACTTATGAAAAATTAAAGTCGAAAATACGAAAAATTGCCCTTGTATCATTTAGTGTTATTTTCTTTATTTATGTAGTCAGTTTTGCGATTCAGTTTTTCTTTCCTTACCGGGATATATTTGGTGTTTATATTTTTGTAAATTATCCAGCGGCATCATATTTGATAGTAATGGACTTTATGGAGTATTCACAAAACTTGTTAGTTATACTTAGTGTCTTGTTTCCAGCCATGATGATTTATGTTGGTGGCAAGATAAGAATCAAAGGTTTAGATCAAGGAGCAATCAATGGATAAAATTTTAAGAAGGTATGTTATTCCACTAGGAATCTTAATTGTTGGAAGTTTTTTAATTAATTTTTTTAAAAATCTAATTCCAAATGTTATTAATGCTAATGTTTATTATTTATTAGTCGTCTTAATGCTGTTTGCATTTGGGTTTTCTTTAAATAACCAAAGAAGTCGTTTGAAAAGTTTTTATTGGCGCCACATAATTATTATTTTGTTTTTAGTATTTATGTATCTTTATGATACAAATATTTTAGATGTTCAATTATTTAACTGGTTTAGAAAGTATATAATTGCGGATAATATTATAATAAAAATATTTTACGTATACTTTGGCTGGCTCTTTGTTGAGAAATAAGGAGAGTTTTTATGGGTGACTTGCAACAAACATCAAAGTTAAAATTGAGTTATGAAATTTTAATTTTTTTGTATTCCAAAAACTACTTTACAAAAGCAGAAGAACTTAGCGAAAAATTTAATTTAAGCAACCGCAGTATTAGAAGAATTATTAGTGACTTACGAGACCTTGGTTATGATATTATTTCTCAAAGTGGCCAGTATGGCGGTTATAAATTAAATCGTAGTAATATTATCTTGCCTGTAACAATGACAAACTTGCATAAACAAGCTTGGCTTGATATTGAAACAACAGTCAAAGGCTCTGATCTTGTTAATAAGGATAATGCCCTACAACTATTAGATATTATTGGACTTCAATCCCAACTAAAAACTTCAATTGACACCCAAGTTTTTTCAACTAAAAAACTATTAGATAATGTAAAAGCAAAGATTGAAGCAGTATATGAAACCTTAACTTTTGCGATTAACAATAAACAACGGGTTGAAATTAAATATAAAAGCTTAAATAAAAAGCCTCAAAAAACTACTTGGCAAGAATTTAGACCTGAGAGTTTCCAAGTCTTTAATGGGACAATTTATGTAAAAGGTTACTATGACACTACTAGTGAATCATTTAGAACTCTACGTTTAAGTCGTTTTGAAGCGATTAGACTTATAAACAAGAAATATAGTTTTAATGATAACTTTAATGAAGATAATGATAATAGTGCCTTTTCAAGATCAATTTATAAATTGTATCACGTAGTTTTAAAAATTGATAAAGGCAACCATGATTTAATGGATTTTAAATATGGAGAAAATCAGATTAATCAAGAATTTTTAGATCATTTTATTTTAGAATTTGATTTGGCTGGTGACTTACTAATTAAAGAGCTAGTTTTTTCAATGGGTGCTTACTGTCGATTACTTGAACCAACTTCAATAAGAGAAGATATTAAAAAAGAATTAAAAGCGATGATTTCAAAATATTAAGCAGATAATCAGGGAGGGGTTTAAATGCGGATTTTTCATTTAGCAGACTTACACATTGGAAAAATTGTCAATGGTTTTTCAATGATTAAAGAACAAGAGTACATATTGAACCAAATTATTGGCTTAATTGAAAAACACCAGCCACAAGTAGTGATGATTGCCGGTGATGTATATGACAAAAGAAACCCTAGCAATGAAGCAGTGGTTTTATTTTCAAGCTTTTTAACTAAATTAACAAATTTTGATTTAGATGTTTTAATTGTTAGTGGAAACCATGACTCAGGAGCTAAACTCCAATTTGTCAGTGAAATCTTGCGTAAACAAAGAATTCATATTAGTGGCAGCTTTATTGAAACAATTGATAAAGTCACAATTGATGATGAATTTGGTAAAGTGAACTTTTACTTAATGCCCTTTGTTAGACCATCTGATGTCAGAATGTTTATTTTAGAAGTCGACAGTTACCATAGTGCCCTACAATTGGCTATTGCTAATAGCGATATTGATTATAGCCAAAGAAATATCTTTGTTGGTCACCAGTTTTTTGCTGGCACAACAGTTGAGCAAAGTGATTCAGAAATAGCCTCAGTTGGCGGTATTGATATTGTTGGCTACAGTTTACTTGAAGACTTTGACTATGCAGCCTTAGGCCACCTACATAAGGCCCAAAAATTAAAACACGACCATATTCGCTATAGCGGTTCACCATTAAAATACTCTGACTCTGAAGTTGGCCACCAAAAATCTTTAGTGATGATTGACTTTAAAGAAAAAGCTGACTTAAGTCTAAGTTTATTAGAACTTTCTCCCAAAACACAAATGCGTAAGATTAAAGGTAAAATTAATGATATCTTAGCTCCAGACTTTGATCTTAATCATACTGATGACTTTGTGCATATCACCTTATTAGATGATGAAGAAATAATTGATGCAATTGGAAAACTGCGCAATAAATATCCTAATTTAATGTCTTTACAATTTGATAATAGACGGACCAAACATCAAGGTGATATTGATGTTAGAGATGATGTAAGTGAAAGTGATCCAGTTGAACTGTTTAGTGATTTTTTTGTAAGTCAAAATAACCAAACAATGAACCAACGCCAAATGGCTTTAGTTAAAAGATTAATGGAAGGGGCGAAAAACTAATGCGACCAATCAAATTAACGATAAGCGCCTTTGGTCCTTTTCCAGATAAAACGACAATTGATTTTAGTGAAATAAATCAAGGACTGTTTTTGATTAGTGGGGACACCGGCGCTGGTAAAACTACGATATTTGATGCAATTTCCTTTGCCTTATATGGCGAGCCAAGTGGGATAATGCGAAAAAGTGACATGTTAAGATGTAGTTTTGCAAAAGCTGATACTCCAACTTATGTCGAACTAACCTTTGAATACTTAAACCAAGAATACTTTATTAGAAGAAATCCAAGTTACGAGCGTCCAAAAATTTCAGGCGAAGGCTTTACCCAACAAAATCATGATGCCCAATTGATGCTTTCTAATGGCGAAGTAATTAGTTCACCAACCTTAGTTGATGCTAAAGTAATTGAAATCTTAAAAATTAATCTAAAGCAATTTTCGCAAATTGTCATGATTGCCCAAAATGACTTTTTAAAACTTTTAAAAAGTGGAACCAATGAAAGAAAAGAAATTTTAAGAATGATTTTTTCAACTGAGTTTTACTTATACTTTGAAAATCAACTTGTAATTGAATTAAAAAGTAAAAAGGTTAATTATGACAAATTAGTAGCCGAATATAAATTTAATGTTGATAAGATTGTCTTAGATGAAGAAACAACTTTAGAAGACCTTGATAGTTATCACTTAAACCAAGAAGCAATTAATCAGGCCTTAAAAACAATAATTAAAGATGATCTAGAAAAAAGTAAAAGTATCCTTGAAAAAAATGTGTTTGATATAAAGACTAGTCAAGACTTAAAAAATCAATTAGCCATCGCTCAAACGATTAATGAAAACTTTACAGAACTAAAGACTGTCAAAGAAAAGTTAGCTCAATTAGAGAGTCAAAGACCAGAGATGATAGTTAAAGAAGAAAACTTAAAGTTGGCCAAGATTATTCAAAGCGAGATAATTACAGTTGACAAGGAAAACCAAAGACTCACAACAAGCCTAAAAGCTATCAATCAATCGTTAATAGAAACAACAAATCAATTAGCCACAAAAAATGCTGCATTAATTGAAAGTAGTAAAGACAAGTTAAAGATTGTTGATTATCAAAAAGAAATTGATCAATTGAATAATCAAATATCTATCATTAATAGTCAAATTCCAAGTTATGATAAACTTTCACAAAACTTACTAACTTATAAAGAAAGCCAAGCAATGATTTATCAAATTGATGATCAATTACTAAAGACTATAATAAATTTAAATAATAATTATAAAGAATTAGAAGAAAGACACTTACAAAGATTAAAAACTTATAATGAATTTAAAGCAGAATATTTGGCTTTAAGTGAACGTTATTTAAAAAGTGAAGAAATATATTTTCAAAGTCAAGCTGCAATTTTAGCTGATTCACTCAAATCAAATCTTCCATGTCCAGTCTGTGGTTCTTTAGAGCACCCAAATCCTGCCCAATATACAAGTGAAACCATATCAGAAGCAGATTTTTTGGCTTTAAAAGAGCTTTATGGAAATAGGCATAAAGAATTTGAAGTTTTAAGTCAAACAAATGTTGATAGCCAACAAGCGTTAAATAAACAAAAGATAACTTTAGACCAAAGTATTGTAAGTTTTTTTGAGACACAAGTTGATTTAGAATTTATCTTACAGACAAAGGCAATCAATGATAAAAACTTACAAGCAGTTACTACTTCTGATAGTCTGATTAATCAAGACTTTATAGAACTTTTAGCATTAAAGAAAAGTTTAAATAAAAAACTTTCTGAAACAAAGACGATTATTACAGGTCTTAAATCAGACTTAGTATTTAAAGATTTGGAAAGTGCTAATAAGGAAGTGAAAAGATTAAAAGCAAAAGTTTTAGAACATTTAAGTTTAATTGAAAAGATAACTAAAGATCACAACACCATAATTTCTGATCTTGCGAGTTTAAAAGCCTTAGAGAGTGAACGTAGCCAAAGTTTAATAAGTTTAGATCAAGAAGCAAAAGTGGTTGAAAATAAATTTAATGATTTGATAGCTAAGTATTTTGATTCAAAAGCACAATATGAAAGTAATAAGCAATATGTTAACAAGATTGAAGACTTAGAAAAAGAGTTGGTTAATTACAATCAAGAGATTATTGTTAATTCAAAACTTATAGAGCGTTTAAAAGTTTTATTGAAAGATAAAAATCCGGTTGATTTAAAAGGCTTAAATGAAAAAATAGCTAGTATTGATATAATCATCAAACAAGCCCAAGAAAAAATTAACTTTTTAGATAATCGCTATAGTAGAAATAACGAAATCTTGACTGAGATAAAGAAACTTGGATTAAAATTACTACAGGCTGAAGAAGATTATGCCGATGTTAAGCAATTATCAGATACAGCACGTGGGCAAATTGTTGGTAAACCAAGAATTCAATTTGAGACATATGCGCAAATGGCCTACTTTAATCAAATTTTGTTTTTTGCTAATAAGCGTTTAGCAATGATGAGTAATAATCAATATGAACTGGTTAGACGCAAAGAATCTTCGATGTCGGGCCAAAGTGGCCTTGATATTGATGTTTTTGACCACCACCATGGTAAAACAAGACCAGTTGCATCTTTATCAGGGGGCGAAAGTTTTAATGCCTCGCTAGCTTTAGCCTTGGGTTTGTCCGATGTTATCCAACATGTAAGTGGGGGAATTCAAATTGATGCCCTGTTTATTGATGAAGGCTTTGGCAGCTTAAGTGATAACCATTTAGATGCGGCGATTGATACTTTATCGCAAATTGCTGATAATAATCGTATGATCGGGGTTATTTCGCATGTCAAAGAATTAAAGGATCGAATTGATCAACAAATTCACATAAGCAAAGACCGTAGTGGTAGTAGTGTTAAAATAATAACACAATAAAACCAATGAGGACAATAAATGACCTAGTTGTGGTTTATGATGTAATCACAAGGAGGAAGACAAATGAAAACAAACAAAGTAATGAGCGTCTTTGACGGTAATCAAATGCAAAAATATTTTCTTTTATTAACAAAGCAAGCTGAGGAAGCTGCTTATCAAGCAATGGTGGAATCAACGGATTTAGATATTGAATTAAATGACTTTCTTCAAGAAATTAAACAAATGCCACTATTAAAACAAATGATTCAAGATATGTTGTTAGTTTCAATAAGTAATGTTGACTGGAATCAAACACTTAAGACAGTTTTAGATAAAAATCAAAGACTAATCTAAACAAGATAAAAAGGAGTGACTAAGTTTACCAAATAAGGTAAATATAATCACTCCTTTACTTTTTATTATCTTTAATCATTTTCATACTCATGACTTTCAATATATTTGACAACCCCGGCAATGTCAGTTGAAATTGAATTAAGTCGCATTTTTAAATCGGCAAAGGTACTGGTTGCTAATTTGTGTCGATATTTGATTACATCAGAATTATCATCATCACACTTTATAACAAATACTTCATAACAGCCAAAGGCAAGTTTATCAGCTATTATTGTATTTAAATGTGAAATGCGGTGGTCAAACACTTCATTATAGCGAAGATTTGAACGATTTACCTTTTCAATTGGATATAAAGTCTCAGTTATGACAAAATGACCATTACGATAGGAACTGCGCATGTGGACTAAAGTTAAGTTTATGCGTCTTTTTAAGTTTTCTTGTGAATATTCATTCATAACATCCCTCTTCCCCATAAAATTATACCTTTAATCAGGCTTTTATTCAATGAATAAAGAAAATATCTGATTATGTGTTATTATTATATATGCAAGTTAGATAGGAAGTTTTAAGATGGAATTAATTACAACATTTAAAGAAGATATAAGTGAAATAGGTAAATATAAAAGTGTCGTAGTAGCTATTAAGCATTTCTCAGTTGGCCAAGACCATATATATTCACCTAGTGAAATAGAAAGCATGATTAAACAAGGAAAGAATCAAGTTAGGATCTACATCTTATTAAATAAGATGATTTTTGATGAAGATGTCGATTTACTTAAAAAGATTTTGCTTTGGTTAAAAAAAATAGCTGTAGCTGGTATTTACTTCTCTGATATGGCTGTTTTTATGTTAGCTAAACAATTAGAGATGCAAGATTTATTAATTTATGCCCCAGGTATGACGATTGTAAATAGCAAAGATGTCAAAGAATACTTAGCTTTAGGTATTGCAGGGGTTGAACTTGCTAATGAAATAACTTTAAGAGAAAAAATTGAAATAGCTAAAAATAATCCAAATAAAGTTGGGATTGTCATTAGTGGTTATATGCTAATGTCTTATAGTAAAAGAAAAGCCTTAAGTAATTACTTTAGGGAAACTGATAAAAGCGTCAATTTAAAAGACAATTATAATTTAAGGCTAAAGGAAGCGACACGCAATGGTTTAATGCCGGTTTATGAAGATAGCCATGGTACTTATATTTATAGTGACTATATTTTAGATAGTTTTGAGTTTATAAGTGATTTGATGCGGGTTGATTTTAAATATTTTAGAATCGATGGAATCTTTTTAACCAAAGCAATGATTAATGAGTTCTATAGCGCCTATACTAAGGCAATATCTGGAATAAAGGATGATTATCAGACAATTATTCAAAGTAAATATCCACAATTAAACTTTGACAACATTTTTTACACAACAGAAACAAGTGAGGTCAAATAATGGAAAAAATTGAACTATTAGCGCCCGCGGGAGACTTAGAAAGACTTAAAATTGCGGTCATGTATGGAGCTGATGCTGTCTTTATTGGTGGCAAGCGATTTTCCTTAAGAAGTCGGGCTTCAAATTTTGAAGTTGAGGATATTGAACAAGGGGTTATATTTGCCAAAAAATATGGGGCAAAAATTCATGTGACAGTTAACATGCTACCTCATGATGATGACTTAGAAGGCTTACAAGAGTATATTAGAGATTTAGATAGAGTTGGTGTTTATGCGGTTATTTGTGCCTCACTCTATATTGCTAAAAAGGTTGTCGCAATGAAGACAAACTTAGAAGTTCATCTCAGCACTCAACAATCTTCACTTAATACCTTAACAACTGATTTTTATAAAGAATTAGGAATAGAACGAGTCGTTTTAGGTCGTGAGTTATCGATAAAACAAATTGAAACAATAAGTAGTAATGCAGAAATTGAAATTGAAGCCTTTATTCATGGGGGCATGTGTTCAAATTATTCTGGCCGTTGTACCTTGAGTAACTATATGACCTTTAGAGATGCTAATCGTGGTGGTTGTGCCCAGTCTTGTCGTTGGAAGTATCATGTCTTAGAAAATGAAAAAGTCATTTCCGATGCAGATGTCTTATTTTCAATGAGTTCTAAAGACTTAATGGCGGCCCAATATCTTCCCCAACTAATCAAAGCTAATGTTGCAAGCCTAAAAATTGAAGGTCGAATGAAGTCCTTGTATTATATTGCAACGGTAGTTAGAGGTTATCGTCATTTAATTGATGGCTTTTATCAAGATCCAAGTCAGCTTGACATTGAATATTATATTGATGAAATCACGCGGGCTGAAAACAGACCAGTTGATACTGGCTTTTATGAGAAAAATCCAGATGAAAGTGGCCACTTATATAGTCAAAAATCTGAAAATGTAACCCATGACTTTTTAGGTCGAGTATTAAAAGTTGATGGTAATAAAGCCTTAATTCAAGTAAGAAACAAATTTGAAGAAAATGATGTTCTAGAATTTTTTGGCCCACAACAAAAAACATTTAAGTTAGATTTTAAGTCGGCTTATAATGAAAAAAAGGCTTTGATGCAAAATATTTGTAATGTCCCAATGGAAGAAGTTTGGATCGACTTACCATTTATAGTAGAAGAAAATTATCTTATCCGAAAAGGTTAAGATTTAGTATATAATAAGTTAGATAAGGTGATAAAGTGGAATATATAGTTGAAGGAACCCTTTCGGCCAAGGCCGTAATTGAGGCAAAGCGCAGACCTGTAAATAAAGTTTTAATTAATAAGGCTAAAAAAAGCCGTGATATAGATTACTTAGTTAGAATCGCAAGGTCTAACAAAATTGAAGTTGTTTTTGTCGATGAAAGTGAAATTGACTTACATGTAGAAGGTAAGACCCATGGTGGAGTAATCGGTTTTGTTGGAGAGCGAAGTTATCAAAGTTTAGAAGACCTATTAAAGACAAACAACCCTTTTATAGCGATTTTAGAGGGGATTGAAGATCCATTTAACTTTGGCTATTGTTTGCGTAGTTTATATGCAGCCGGCTGTGATGGGGTTATTGTTACTAAGCGTAATTGGACAAGTGTTGTTGACATTGTCACAAAAAGTAGTGCTGGAGCCAGTGAATTTATCAATGTTTATGAAAGTGAAGACTTACCTGAAACAATAAGGCAATTAAAAGATCATGGATTAACCATTTATGGTGCTAATCGCAAAGAAGCAGTCAGTCTTTATAAGACAAAGTTTACAGACAAACTAGTCATCGCCATTGGCGGTGAAAAACGTGGTCTTTCAAGTAAGGTTGCTAGTTTGTGTGACCACAATATTTACATACCTTATGCCAATGACTTTAGAAATGCGATTAATGGTAGTAGTGCAACCGCAATTATTAGTTTTGAAATATTTAGACAAAGAGGGGCTTAAAATGGATAAAAGATTTGTAAAACCAGAAAAGCATAATAGAAGGGCAAAAAAACCTGCCTTAATCCTTGCGATATTACTTTTAATAATAACGGTGTTTTTTACTGTAAATTTAATTAGTAAAGGCTTTAATGGCAAAGAAGACTTAGCGTATAAAAACAATAAGGTTTTTATATACAAAGAGCATAAAAACATTGAGTTTGATATTGCCTATACAAATGATAAAAGTTTAAACAAGGCTTTAGAAAAAAATGTAGAAAGTATTTTTAATGCTAATAGTGAAATCTTTTTAAATAAAGATAAAAAAATTAGTGTTAAGCTATCTTTGAACAATGATAAAAATTTAGCTTCATGGCTTTTTATCGAAGAAACAGATAATTTCTCAGAAGTATATGGCAGTTTAGTTTTTAATACTAAAAATGATGAAGTAATTACTTATGAAAAGATCTTGGGTGAAGATTTAAAGGGCTTGTCGATGTTAGTAAGAGAATCTTTAGCAAAAGAAGAAGGCTTATTATATAATCGCAATACTTACACTAAAACTGTTCCCGAACCAGATAATTTTAAATATATTATGTTAGATAAAGATAAATTTTCGATTTTGTTTAAACGTGATACTTTTGATTTAGATAAAGTCTTTGAAGCCAAACTTGATTATGAGGCTGTTATGCCTTATCTATCAGATCAATTTCTTAAGTTTTTTGACAAAGATTATATAAAACCGGATATTGCTAATGTTAGATACATTGATCCACACAAACCAATGGTAGCGATGACTTTTGATGATGGACCTAACTATCCAAAAACAGTTGAATTAGGTGAACACTTTGCAAAACATAATGCCCGTGTTACATATTTTGTTTTAGGCTCAAGAATGGATGCCGACTCTGAGACTGTTTTAGATATGCATAATTTAGGTCATGAAATTGCCAATCATTCATATGACCATCAAAACTACAATAAAATTGACGATGCTGAATTAAAACGCCAAACAACTGATGTTTCAGATAAAATCAAGGCTTTAACGAAACAAGAAGTTGTCTTAATTCGTCCACCTTTTGGTTCTAGTAATGAAAGTGTTAGGGCAAAAATTGAAAGTCCGCTAATTTTGTGGAGAGTTGACCCCTTAGACTGGAAGTTTAGAGACAGTGCTGTCGTTTATGAAAACATAAAAAATGATATTTATGATGGGGCAATTATTTTGTCACATGACTTATATCAAACTACTGTTGATGCATCCAAAAAAGTATTGGATAACTTTTCTAATCAATATCAATTTTTGACAGTATCGGAAATGTTTGCATATAAAGGTGTACCACTAAACAATGGAGAATTATATTTTGAAGCGAAAGGAAGATAGATTTGAAAATAACGGTCGGACAATTTAATGTAAAATCTAAAGCTGTTAAGCACAACTTTTTACAGATGCAAAAACAAATCATTTTAGCCAAAGATCAAGGTTATGATTTAATTGTTTTTGGGGAGTATGCCATGACTGGCTATGCCTGTGGCGACTTATTTAAAAATTTTGACTTTATAAAAGAGGTTGAAGATTATCAAAATCAAATTAAGGATTTAGCAAAAGGTATTAAAGTTATTTTTGGAGGACTAGTACTACAAAAAAACCATCTTTACAATGCGGCTATTTTATATAGTGAAGACAAAGTGCATTATTCCTTTAAATCTAATTTAAACAAACGTGAATTCTCTGAACAAGACTACTTTATTAGTGGAGATAACAAAGTCGTAAGTGTCAAACAAAAAAATCTGTTACTAACCTTTTCAAGTGACTTAAAAACACTTTCTGATCAAGACTATGACCTTTTAGTTGTATTAGATAGTAGTGCAGCAAATAATCTTAGTAAAGTAGATGTAGTTCAAGATGTTGTTTATGCAAATACAGTTGGTGTTAGTGGTGTTTGTAAAGTTGTTTGGATTAATGGTGGCAATAGCTATCTTAAACAAAATAATCAATACTATACTTTTAAAGATCCTTTAGCTGTAGGTATTATTGAAGATAAGGGTCAAATTCAAAGTATTTCTAAATTACAGGCCTTAGCTTATGGGATCAAAATTTGGAGTGATCAAACCTTTGGTGAAAATAAAAAATGGATAGTGGGTAGCTCTGGAGGCCTTGATAGTGCGGTTACAACAGCTCTACTAGCGATTGCCTTAGGTAGTGAAAATGTGATTACTTACAATCTTGCTAGCAAGTATAATAAAGAAATTACGATTAATAATGCTAAAAGTATTGCAAGTAAACTAAAAGTTAGACATCTAGAAGGTTCTATTCAAAGTTTAGTTGATCAAGCTTTTACTACCTTAAATAATTTTGGTTACAGTGAAATATCAGAATTTAACCAAGAAAATATTCAAGCTCGAACACGTGGTCACTTACTGTCAGCATTTTCAGCCTTAGAAGATGGCGTAATTTCTAACAATGGAAACAAGCTAGAAATCACCTTAGGCTATGCAACCTTATATGGTGATACAATTGGAGCCCTCTCTTTAATTGGAGATTTAAATAAAGTTGAGGTTTTTGAGTTAGCTTTTGAAATTAATAATTATTTTGACCAAGAAATTATTCCGAAAAATTTACTTCCACAAATAAAAGATTACAATATTGTCTGGGAGATAGCTCCATCAGCTGAACTAAAGGCCGACCAGCTAGATCCTATGAAGTGGTTTTACCATGACTTATTATTAGATATGCTTTTATTAAAGTCATATGAAGAAATCTTAGCTATTTACTTAGAAAATCAATTTGCAGATTTAGAAATCGGCAAGTGGTTAAAGTTTTATGATTTAGAAATAGGCGAAAACTTTATGAGTGATTTCAATTGGTTTACTAAGACAATGCAAATAAATCATTTTAAAAGGTTACAAATGCCGCCAGTCTTAGCTTTTGGTAACCATGTCTTAGGCCAAGATTACAAGGAAAGCCCAAATTTACTACCAAAGTCAAAGCAGTTTTTACACCTTGAAGCAGAAATTATTAAAAAATATTAACGTAATAAAAAGCTAGAATTAATTCTAGCTTTTTGATTGCTTATAATCTTTTTGCCATGGCTCTTTTTTCTGCGATTAGCTTATTTTTTAAATCAAATAATTCTTGGGATAAGTCAACAAAGTATAAGTGGGCTTGATTTAATCTTTTAACTTCAGGCCAGAGTGTTTGCATTTGTTGCTGGTGATAGGTTTTTACTTCTTCGAGGGTTGGAACCTTATACACAAGTTTACCATTTGAAAAAATTGGTACTTGTAACTCTTTATAGTAGTAGTTAGTTAAAATCTTTCTTTTCCATGGTTCAGTTGGACTAAAGATTTCATATTCATCCGCATCTATTGTTTCATGGTGTAAGGCGATTAAATCAGCTACGGCTTTATCGGTGTCTTTATCATAAAAGCGATAAAGTCTTTTAAAGCCAGGATTAGTAATCTTTTCAATGGTGTCACTCAACTTGATAGTTGGCACAACAACGCCATCTTGCATTGAGGCTACAACCTTATAAACACCACCCATAACTGGATGTGATCTTGAAGTGATTAATCTTTCACCAATTCCAAAGACATCAATTGGTGCTCCTTGTAATAAAAGATCGGTAATTGTAAATTCATCTAAGGAGTTACTAGCGATGATTTGGGTATCAGTTAAGCCTGCTTTATCTAACATGATTCGAGCTTGTTTTGATAAGTAGGCTAAGTCACCACTATCTAATCTTATTCCTTTTAATCGATAGCCTTTGGGAATTAAATATTCTTGGGCAACTTTGATTGCGTTGGGTACTCCTGATTTTAGAGTGTCATAAGTATCAACCAAGAAAACACAGTCTTCTGGATGTACTTTAGCAAAGGCCATAAAGGCTGCATATTCATCATCATAAATTTGAACATAACTATGGGCCATTGTACCGGCAACTGGAACCCCATATCTAATGCCAGCCTCGGTACAAGCAGTGGCATCAAAGCCAGCTAAATAAGCAGCTCTTGCACCTTCAATTGAAGCATCTGCTCCATGGGCACGACGGGTTCCAAATTCTAAATAAGACTTACTGCTATCGACTTGAACCATTCGACTAGCCTTTGTGGCAATTAGTGATGAAAAGTTAACACTTTGTAAAAGAAAGGATTCAATTAATTGGGCCTCAATTAAATTTCCAATTATTGTAACAACTGGTTCATTTGCAAAAACTGGGGTTCCTTCTTTAACGGCATAAACACTTAACTTTAAATCAATGTTTCTCAAATAATCAATAAAGTCATCATCATATTGTCCAGTATTTTTTAAATACTCTAATTGGTCTTCATCGAATTTAAAATTTTGGATAAAATCAATAAACTTGTGTAAACCATTAAAAACATAGTATCCACCTGAATCAGGAATAGTTCTTATAAAAACGTCGAAATATCCAATTATGTCTTGCTTATTTTCTTTAAAATAGGCATAAGCCATTGAAAACTCATAAAAATCTGTTACTAAAACTTGTGATGCATTAGTCATAAACACACTCCTTTCATCTATTATACAACATATTAATAATTGGCTTCATTTTTTATACATTTTTATTGCAATAGGTTATAATTAACTCTAGAGAGAAGGTATATAATGAGTAGAATCAGTATAATTTCAACAAAAAAGTTTAAAGATGTTGTCATTACTCTTAGATTTGCAAATCAAGACCAAAGTAAAAAAACCCAAAGAGCACTTTTAGCCTTGATGTTAAGTGATCGGAGTGCTAAATATAATAGTAAAGTAAAAATGAATCAAAAATTAGATAATATGTTTGGGGCAACTTTAACAAGTTCAGTCCATGACTATGGCCAAGCCCATGTTTTAGATCTTTCTTTAGGCGTTTTAAATGAGAAGTTTGTAAAGGCTGACTTATTTGAAGATCAAATTCAATTGTTGCAAGAATTAGTCTACCATCCATTATTAACTAAAGAAGTTTTTAATGAAGCTGTGCAAGTCTTAAAAGATATGTTGTTACGTGAGAGTGATAATCTAAGTTCTTATACTAGTAAACAAGCCTTAAGATTGGCTGGAGAAGGTTTTCCACTAGCTTATGATCGAATTGGAAATTTAAAAGCTTTAGAAACAATTACTTTAGAGGATGTCCAACAAGAAATGAAAAGTTTACTAAAAAATGATGTTTTAAACATTATCGTTGTTGGTGATGTTAATAAAGAAAAAACAACATCTTTATTAAATGCGACATTCACTAATAACAATATCCATGACAGTTTTAAAAGTTCTTATTTACTAACCTCAAATGAAGTTAAAAACAAAGTTGAAAAACGCGAAACTCAACAAGCCTATATGACAATTGTTTATGATACAAATACCCTTAATTATGGTAAAGAATATTGGGTATTACAAATTATGTCAATGATCTTAGGTGGACTGCCAAATAGCTTTTTGTTTCAAGAAGTAAGAGAAAAGCGCAGTCTTTGTTATACAATAAGAGCTAGTGTTAGAGGCTATGATGGGGTGATGTTTATAAGTTCAGGTGTACGTCTTGACAGTGTTGACCAAGCTGTTGACTTAAGTTTACTTCAAGTCGATCGTATAATTGCCAGTGAATTTACAGATGAGCTATTAGAGTCAGCTAAGAGTATGTTAGTAGATAGTATTTACAGGACTGATGACTCTAATCGCCGAATGATCGACAGCCAATATCGTAAAATAATTTTAGATGAAGATGTTGATACAAATGAAATTATTGAAATGGTCAACCAAGTTAGTCGCAAGGAAGTTATTAAAGTAGCTAAAAGATTAAAACTGAATACAATTTATAAATTAGTTGGAAAGGATTTACATGCATAAAATAGAAAATAAAGACTATCAAGAAGTATATTATAAAAAAGTTTTGGATAATGGTTTAAATGTAATTTTATTTTATAAACCTAATTTTCATAATAATTTCTTTTCACTAATGACACCTTATGGTGCGGGAGATTATAAACAAAAAGATGACCAAGGTAATGTTTATCACTTACCACCAGGGGTTGCCCACTTTTTAGAACATCGAATGTTTGATTATAAGGGAATCGATGTCATGGAGAAATTAACAAGTCTTGGTGCTAGTAGTAATGCCTCTACAAGTTATGATATGACTCAATACTATTTTGGAACGACTAAAAATGATTTTAAAAAACCTTTAAAATTACTTTTGGACTTTGTCTTTGATTTAACCATTCCACCAGAAACGGTTGAAAAAGAAAAAGGGATTATCATTGAAGAGTTAATGATGTATGAAAATATGCCAGATTTTAAACTATATTTTAATGCACTTAAAGGCTTATATAAGTATTTGCCATATAACCAAGACTTAGGCGGAAGTGTAGAATCGGTTACTAATACAACCTTAGAAGACTTAGAGTTGGCTTATAAGTTAAACTATCACCCAAGTCAAATGTTTTTAGTAGGTACAGTTAATAGCCAAGTAGAAGAAACATTTGCTTTTATTGAAGATCATTTCAAAGATAAAGACTTTCCTTTTTTTGTAAAACTAAAGCGTGACTTTGAAGATGAACCTGCAACAGTTGCGCTAAAATATGCGGAAACTTACATGGATATAAATATGGCCAAGGTTTCTGTTGGTTATAAGTTTGTCCATCCTTATACTAAACAGCGTGATATTGATAAAGCTGAATGGCTTTTAAAAATCTTTTTTGAACAACTTTTTTCATCAGTCAATGATAACTACCAAACATGGTTAGATGATAAAGTAATCAATGACTACTTTGATATTGATATAAGCTTAGATCCAAAGATTGGTCATTTTATTGCCAGTGGTGAAAATGATCAGGTCAAAGAATTTAGCGAATTTGTCGAAGATGTTGTCAAAAATTACAATAACCATATTAGTGAAGAAAAATTTGAACAAATAAAAAACAAGTATATTGGTAAAGCGATTTTGGCCTTTGAACAACCAAGTACAATGGCGCTAATTTATGGCAGAAATATAGTGACCGGTTCAGACTTATTTGAAGGTTTAGAAGATTTAAAAGCTTTGAAATATACGCAAATGCAAACCTTTGTAGAAAGTCTTGACTTACTCTCAAATAAGTCAGTTTATGTTATCAAGGCAAATAACAAGTAATTTTTATAAGTCCCACAAGTGCTCAGCTTCCTTGTCATTGCATATTTTAAGTGTTATTATTTATTTAACAAGGGGGGAGATTTTTTTGTCAACAAAAATGGTCTTATTGGGAAAAGTAAAAGTTTTACCAGTTGAAGAAATTTTTAATGGAAAACAAGAGTCTAAGTTAGTTGTCGATGTTAGAAGAAATTTTCAAAATTCAAATGGTGATTATGAGAGTGATGTAATGTCAGTCTTTTTATGGAGGGGTATTGCCGAGTACATTAAAGATGTCTTAAAGATTGGCGAAGATATTCATATTATCGGACGCTATGAGGTTCATGATGGTAGGATTATCCTGTTTGGCGAACAAGTTGATTTGATTAGATAAAACTAAGACTAAAACATTTAAATATGTTTAGTCTTTTTTTAGATACTTTGACTTTAAACCAAGGCATAAAAGCTTTGCATCAGTAGTTTAAAGTCATGTTTTATGTTAAAATATACCCACAAGGAAGTGATTACATGAAGCAATACTTAGAGCTAGCACAAACAGTCTTAGACAAGGGTGAAGACCGCCTTGATCGAACCGGGGTTGGAACAAGATCAATCTTTGGCTATCAAAGTCGCTATGACCTTACTGAGGGCTTTCCACTATTAACTACTAAAAAAGTTCATATAAAGTCGGTATTCCATGAGTTATTATGGTTTGTAAGTGGCTCAACTAATATTAGACCACTAGTTTTAAACAACGTTAGAATTTGGAATGAATGGCCTTATAAAAAATATACAAAACATCAAGATTATCAAAATGAAACCTTACAACAATATGTTGATAAAATCGCAGCTGACCAAGATTTTGCAAACAAGCATGGAGACTTAGGTCCGGTTTATGGTCAACAATGGCGTAATTTTAATGGGTCAGACCAATTACTAGATTTAATAACTGGGCTCAAAGAAAATCCATTTTCAAGAAGACATGTTATAAGTGCTTGGAATCCAAGTTTAATCGCAGAGATGGCGCTTCCACCATGTCATGTATTTTTCCAATTTTATGTTTCAGCTGATAAAAAATATTTATCATGTCAATTATATCAGCGCAGTGCCGATATCTTTTTAGGTGTTCCTTTTAATATTGCATCTTATGCGCTTTTATTAGAAATGGTGGCCCATGTTACAGGCTACATAGCTAAGGACTTTGTCCATACTTTGGGTGATGCCCATATTTATTCAAATCACTTTAACCAAGTCAAAACCCAATTAAAAAGAGAGCCAAGAGCTTTGCCAAAATTAAAAATTAAGCGTGATGTCAATGATATCTTAGACTTTAAATTTGAAGACTTTGAGATAGTTGACTATAATCCACATCCAGCTATTAAAGGCAAGGTGGCCGTTTAATGTTTAAAATAATTGTGGCTTTAGATAGTGACCTAGTCATTGGCTACCAGGGTTGGATGCCATGGGATTTACCAGAAGATCTTCAACACTTTAAAGATACAACCGATGGTTCCAATCTTTTAATGGGAAGCACTACTTTTATGGGATTAAAAAGACCCCTACCAAATCGAAAAACTTATGTTGTATCCTCAAAGCCAGTGGCTGAGAGTGAAAATGTTGTTTGGGTTTCTGACTTAACAGCTTTTATCAAAAAACATAAAAATAGTGATACTGAAATTTTTGTTTGTGGTGGAGCTAGTATTTATAAACAACTCTTACCTTATACTAAAGAAATGATTATTTCCTTAGTTAATGGAAAACATAAAAGTGATACTTTATTTCCAAGTTTTGAAGCAGAACTCTTTGATAAACAACTTATAAAAACATATGTAGATTTTAAGGTTTTTAGATATATAAGAAAAGGGGAAATCGCATGAGAATAATTGATATTATTGAAAAAAAGAAAGATGGCTTACAACTTTCAGCTAAGGAAATTGAATATTGGATCAATGGGATTATGGATAAGTCAATTCCTGATTATCAAACAAGTGCCTTGTTGATGGCAATCGTTTTAAAAGGCATGACAGTTGAAGAAACATCAAATTTAACCATGTCAATGTTAAACAGTGGTAATATAATTGATCTATCGTCAGTAAAGGGAATTGTGGTTGATAAACACTCAACCGGTGGCGTTGGAGACAAGTCTACCCTAGTTTTAGGACCCTTAGCCGCTGCTTGTGGTGCTAAGGTTGCAAAGATGTCAGGACGTGGTTTAGGCCACACTGGTGGCACCTTAGACAAACTTGAATCAATTCCAGGCTACAATTTTAATTTAAGTAAAGAAAACTTTATTAAACAAGTCAATGAGATTGGGTTAGCGATTATTGGCCAAACTGATCAAACGGTTCCGGCAGATAAAACAATCTATGCACTACGGGATGTGACCGCTACGGTTCAATCTCTACCTTTAGTTGCGGCCAGTGTTATGTCTAAAAAAATCGCTTCAGGAGCTGATACAATTTTATTAGATGTAAAATATGGTGAAGGTGCCTTTATGGAAACTAAAAAAGATGCCGAATTATTAGCTAAAACAATGATTGATATTGGCGAACACTTAAACAAAAATGTTCGAGCAATGATCACTGATATGAACCAACCTTTAGGTTATGCGATTGGTAATGCCTTAGAAATAAAAGAAGCAATTGACTCACTCAAGGGCCATGGTCCAAAAGACTTAGAAATTTTATGTTATAACAGTGCAGCCATTATGCTAATACAAGCAAACCTTTATTCTGATATGGAATCAGCCCTAAAAGCTGTCCAAGGTGCGGTTGATGATGGTAGTGCCATTAAAAAGTTTGCGGAAATGATTAAAGCTCAAGGTGGAAACGCAGAAGTAGTTAATGATGCAAGTTTACTACCACAAGCAAAACACATAACCGTCATTAAAAGTGAAGGATCAGGCTATATTGAAGATATAATGGCGCACCAACTTGGTGTTTTAGCGATGCAACTTGGAGCTGGCCGCAGTAAGGCTGAAGATGATGTAAATCCAGCCGTTGGCTTAGTTTTAAAACATAAAGTTGGCGAAAGTATAAAAAAAGGCGAGCCTTTAGTCGATGTTTACCATGATAGTGATTTAAATTTAGAATGGTTAGAAAAATTAAAAGCTAGCTTTAAAGTTAGTCAAAATCCAGTAAAAGTTGAACCAATAATTTATAAAATATTGTAAAGTAGGAAAATAAATGGCATTTGAAGTACAAATTAATCAGTTTGAGGGACCACTTGATTTAATGTTACATCTAATCCGACAGCAAGAGTTAGACTTGTTTGACTTAGATATTTTAGAGTTGGTTGATCAATATATCGCTTATATTAATGCGGCAAAAGAAATTCACTTAGAAATAGCAAGTGAATATTTAACGATGCTTGCAACTTTAATTGAATATAAAAGTAAAAAGTTATTGCCAAAAGATAAAAGTGAACTTGATGATGACTATGAAGAAGATCCTCATGATATTTTAGTTAAAAGATTATTGGAATATCAACAATTTAAAGAAGTCAGCAAGGCTTTAGAACAGCGTTATGAAGATCGAAATAAACAGTTTACGACATCCTTAGAACCTGTTGCCGAAGTTTGGCTAAAAGATGTCGAAATCAAAGATCTCCAAGGCAATGTTTCTGACTTACTAAAGGCAATGAATAAGCTTATGCAAAGAGTTTCTTTAGATAATCCTTTTCAAAGTAAAATAACGCATAAAGAAGTTTCAGTAGATGAAAGAATAATTAGTATTCGAAGTCGTTTTAATAATAGTGTTGGGTCATTTAGCTTTAGTGATGTTGTGAGTGATTCAAGTGATATGCATGTCTTTGTTGTAACCTTTTTGGCCATCTTAGATATGATTAGATTAAACCTTTTGACTTTTGTAATAGATGACGAAAGTGAAATTTGGCTTAAATGGAGTGAATTAAATGGATAAAAATAGAATGTTTAGTATTTTAGAAGGTTTGATATTTATGGTAGGTGATGAAGGGGTTACGCTAGAAAACCTTGTTAGCATCATAGAAATACCAAAAGAAGAAGTTTTAGAGTCTTTAAATGAAATTAGGGATAGTTATCTCAGTAATCGCCATGGAATCGAATTAGTAAATTATGGAGGACTTTATAAGTTTATTTCCAAAGTTGAAATTCATGACTATGCTAAAAAATTATTTACAATTACAAAACAAAATACTCTTTCACCATCAGCTTTGGAAACTTTAGCCATCATTGCCTATAAACAGCCAATTACCAGAGTTGAAATTGAAGAAATTCGTGGTGTTGGAAGTGATACAATGTTAAGAAGACTTGCATCTAGAAATCTAATTCAAGAAGTTGGTCGAGCGCAAGCCCCAGGGTTACCAATTTTATATGGGGTAACAAGTGACTTTTTAGATATATTTAAATTATTAAGTGTTGATGAGCTTCCAGACTTACCAGAATATAGTGGCCAGATGGAGATGGATTTATATGATTAAATTAGAAAGACTTCAAAAAGTTATTGCACAAAGTGGCTATACTTCAAGACGCAAAGCTGAACAGTTAATTGTCGATAAAAGAGTTAAAGTCAACAATCAAATTGTTAGCGAACTTGGAAGTCAAGTTGGTCCTGATGATATTATTTTAATTGATGATAAAGAAATTGTTGCTGAAAGTAAAGTTTATTATATGATTAATAAACCAAAAGATGTTTTATGCTCAGTAAGTGATGACCGCGGGCGCAAAGTCGTTGTTGACTTAATCAAAGAAGAAAAAAGAATTTATCCAGTTGGAAGATTAGACTTTGATACAACCGGGCTTTTAATGCTTACAAATGATGGTGACTTTACAAATGCAATGATTCATCCATCCTTTGAAATTAATAAAACTTATCAAGTTGTTGTTGATAAGTTTATAACTGATACGATGCGATTTAAGCTTGAAAGGGGAGTTCTTTTAGACGGTGAAAAGACATTACCGGCAAAACTTGTGGTTGATCACTTCGATAAAAAAAAGCAATATAGTCAGGTAACTATAACCATTCGTGAAGGAAAAAATCGTCAAGTTAAAAGAATGTTTGAAGCAATTGGTTGTAAAGTAATTAGCCTACACCGTAGTAAGGTTGCCTTTATGACTTTAGAAGGTTTAGCTATTGGTCAATATCGAAAGATGCTGCCAAGTGAAATAAGTCGTTTAATACAATTAGCAAAGTCTGGAGATAGAAAATGAAAGATAAAATAAAACGTTTTTTAAGAAATTCCCATGGTATGGATCGCTTGTCGCAACACTTGTACTACCTTTCGATTGTCTTTTTTGTAATATCACTTTTTACAAAAAGCAATATTTTAAGGATTCTTTCCTTAATTGGATTGTTTATTAGTTTATTTAGAAGTTTGTCACAAAAACATTTCAAAAGAACTAAGGAAGACTTATTGTATACAAAATATTATAATAAAGTTGTCGCTAGAGTCAAAGTCTTTTGGTTAAACATTAAACATTTTAAGACACATAAGTATGTTGTTTGTAAGAGTTGTAACCAACAGTTAAGAATTCCTAAAAAACAAGGTAAGGTAATCGTTACTTGTTCAAGGTGTCGCAATAAATTTGAAGTAAAGTCTTAAAAGACTAAAGAATAGGGTTGAATTATGCTTAAATTATCTAAATTACTAAATAAATATAACAAACAATATTTATACAAAGAAAAAACAAATGTTTGGCAGTTTCGTCGCTACGAAAAAGAATTATCTCGCCAGGATTTGTTTTTTAAGATTAAAAATGATGAAGACTTTATAAGGTTTGAAGTAATCCGCACTAGTTATGATAATATGCGAGAGATTCAAAATAAATTTTTTGACTTAAAGGCTGAGTTTGGAGAAGTATGGGATGTTATTAGTTATCAAGAAAAACACTTTTTACTCTATCAAAAACTAGCCCCTTTTATGGATAGCTTAAAACACTTTATTTACCAAGATAAAAGATACTTTGTGGCCTTTTTTGATGATCTTATTAATGCTTACTATGATCATGATATGTTAATGTTTGAAAATGATGCTTATCGCAAATACTTATATGACTTTAACAAGATTGTCATTGACCCAAGCAAATTTGGAATTTTACCAGTTAAATCAGGTTTTAGTCAAGTTGATTTTATTGTAGGTGATGATGATAATTATGTTTTATATAGTAGTTTAGTTAATCGCTTTTATAAGGACAATAATGCAGGTATTAGTTTTGGAATTTCTAAACCCTTAAATGAAGAACAAGTCCACACAATTGCCAGTTTTATTTATAATAATGAAAAAGAAGCTTTAGTTGATTATTTAATCTTTAACCAATTAGGAAGTAAAAGGCTATTAAAGCGCTTGAAACGCGTTAAAAGGAAGTTGATAAAATGAAATTTTCAGTTATTACTTTAGGCTGTAAGGTTAATGCCTTTGAGTCTGAAAGTTATATTCAAACTTTAATCAACGCAGGTTATATTTATGTTGATAGTAAAGAAGCTGCGGATATATATATTGTTAATTCATGTGCAGTCACTAATATGGCTGCCAATAAAACCAGGCAGCGAATTAATCAAGCCCATCGAAATAATCCCAATGCACTAATAGTAGTGGTTGGCTGTTATGCCCAGGTTGAGACAGATAAATTATTAGAAAATGAAAAGATTGACCTTTTAGTTGGTAGTAATCGTAAAGGTGAACTATTACCCTTAATTGAGCAAGTTTTAAAAGGTAAGTCAATCGTTGCGGTTGATAAAGATCAACGTAACTTTGACTATGAAGACTTAGGAGTCAGTTCTTTTTCAAACCAACACCGTGCTTTTTTAAAAGTGCAAGATGGTTGTGACCAATTTTGTTCTTACTGTATAATTCCTTTTGCAAGAGGCAAAGAGCGCTCGCAAGAATTAACTAAGGTAATTGAAAACGCTCAATACTTAGTTAGAACAGGCCATAAAGAAATTGTCTTATCAGGTATTCATACTGGCCGCTATGGCAGTAATATTAATAGTAGTCTTAAAGAATTAATGGAGACAATATTAAACCAAGTGACTGCTTTAGAAAGATTGCGAATCTCTTCAATTGAAATCCTTGAAGTTAGTGATGAAATTATTGATTTAGCTAAATCAAATCATAAGATCGCTAATCACTGGCATATTCCACTTCAATCAGGCACAGATAAAACTCTCAAGGCCATGAACCGTCGTTATACAACTAAAGAATATCAAGAAAAAATCAAACACATTAGAAAACAGTTGCCAAATGTTTCGATTTCGGCTGATGTTATTGTTGGTTTTCCAAATGAAAGTGAAGCCGATTTTCAAGAAACCTATGATTTTATCAAAAACTTAGGCTTTAGCTTTTTACATGTCTTTCCATATTCACCCAAAACAACAACCGTTGCCGAAAAACTAGCTAATCAAGTTGACGGTAATGTTAAAAAAGCTCGAGTTAGTAAACTTTTAGCCCTCTCACAAACAATGAAACATGATTATATAAAAACATTTATAAATAAGCCAGTTTCAGTTTTAGTTGAAGGAAAAGATAAAGAAGGTTACTATAAGGGCTATACAAGTGAATACTTTGAAGTTAGATTTAAATCAAAGGCTGATGTAAAAAACAAATTTATCAATGTTATAGTAAATGAAGTAAGAAAGGATATCGCCTATGGAACAGCAAAATAAACCAGTAACATATCTAAATGAATTATTAAGTGGCCAACCGAAAATTAAAATTGAAGGGCTTTTTACTGATTCTCGAATTAAGCTTAAAAATGGAATGTTTTTCTGTGTAAAAGGTTTAATCAATGATGGTCATACTTATGTAACAGATGCCATCGCCAATGGGGCTGTTTGTATTATCCACTCTGATGACTTAACTTTTTATGATAAAAACATTCATTATATTAAAGTCGAAAGTGTTTTAGATACCCTTAATGATATTGGTGCTAAATTTTATAAGTATCCAAGTAAAAATTTAGAAGTTTTTGGCGTTACTGGAACTAATGGTAAAACAACTGTCGCCTTTTTATTAAAAAGTGTTTTAAATAGGTATAAAAAAACTGGTTATATTGGAACGATAAATATTCAATATGATGATCAAAAAATTGAAGCTCTTCACACAACTCCAGATGTCTTGGACTTACAGAAAGTTTTAGCTGATATGCTTAAAGCTGATGTTAGGGCAGTTGCGATAGAAATTTCAAGCCACAGTCTAGAACAAAAAAGAGTTCAAGCCTTAGAAGTGGACTATGCAATTTTTACAAATTTATCCCATGAACACTTAGACTATCACGGGACTATGGATAATTATTTTAATGCTAAGGCAAAACTATTTGAAGGCTTAACTAAACAGCAAGTGGCCATTATTAATATTGATGATGAATATGGAAAAACTCTACTTGAAAGAAGTGGAGGAACAAATATTACTTATGGTATTGAAAGCAAAGCTGACTATATGGCAAAAGACATTGACTTTTCAAATCATTTTACAACCTTTAACTTAATTATTAAAGAAAACATCTATCCAATTACGACAAACTTAGTTGCTAAGTTCAATATTTATAATCTTTTGGCAGTCATTGCGGCTTTGTGTGAGAGTGGTTTGGAAATTGAAAAAATCGTTGAATCAGTAAAGACTTTAGATCAAGTCGATGGTCGAGTCGAGCCGATTGTTTTAGGCCAAAATATGCAAATTATTGTTGACTATGCCCATACACCAGATGGCTTTGAAAAAATCTTTAAATATGCCGATGAAATCAAAGGCGATAAAAAAATAATTGGAGTCTTTGGCAGTGCTGGTGAGCGCGATGTTTTAAAACGCCGGATGTTAGGTGAAATCGCAGATAAGTATTGTGATATGATAATCTTAACCGAAGATGATCCACGTAAAGAGTGTGTTACAGCGATTGCCAATAAAATTGCCGAGGGTATTAGTGGCAATTATGTGATTATTGAAAATCGTTATGATGCGATTTATCAAGCAATTGAACTGGCGAATGAAGATGATGTTATCTTGCTTTTAGGCAAAGGCAATGATCAATATATGGCCCGTGTTAATGGCAAAGAGTTTTACTTGGGTGATGTTGAAATATCAAAGAAAATTGTTCAAGAATATTTAATTGATCAAAAAGAGGAGGAGTATTAATGAATAAATATATCGACCATACTTTATTAAAGCCTGAAGCAACAGAGGCCGAGATTAGTGTCTTATGTAAAGAGGCAATCGACTATGACTTTAAAGCAGTTTGTGTAAATCCAGCTTGGATTACTTTTTGTAAAAACCAGCTAAAAGCTAGTGATGTTTTAGTTTGTACCGTGGTTGGCTTTCCACTAGGGGCAAATACAACTGAAACAAAAGTTTTTGAAACAAAGGATGCAATTCTTAAAGGTGCTGATGAAATAGACATGGTTATTAATATTGGTAAACTAAAAGATCAAGATTATGACTATGTTTTAAATGATATTAAGGCGGTTAGAGCGGCTAGTAAAGATAAAACCCTTAAGGTTATTATTGAAACAGCTTTATTATCCGATGCTGAAATTAGAAAAGTTTCCAAGCTATGTGTAGAAGCAAAAGCTGACTTTGTAAAAACATC
>LFRM01376265.1_pt2 | contig 32803 bp, 30 predicted proteins | sample 618341 | NCBI WGS metagenome assembly LFRM01 (sample SAMN03654438, study PRJNA283298) | anaerobic digester metagenome | isolation source: pool of bioreactors CSTR01a, CSTR02a, and CSTR03a thermophilic anaerobic... | place: Denmark: Kgs. Lyngby | collected 2014-05-21 | reverse complement strand
TCTGCTGCTGGTATTTCATCAGCGACTACTTCTTGTGTTTCAGGTAATGCTTCTTCAACTGTAGGCTCAGGTACAACCTCATCTACTACTGGTTCTTCAGCTGCAGGTTCGGGTACAACCTCCTCTACTACTAGTGTTTCAGGCAATACATCTTCAACTATAGGTTCAGGTACAACTGCCTCTAGTATGGGTTCTTCAGGTAATATTTCTTTAACTGCAGACTCCTCTTTAGGTGGAATTAATTCAAGTTCTTCTGCCCTAGCCGTAGGCTTAGCCCATTCAAACATTTCCCGTTCTTCAGGAGCATTCTCTTTGTCACTTTCTTCGACTTCTTTAGGCTTTTTTTCAAGATTTGTGCTAGTAGCATTTCTCCATGTCGGAACTTTTTTACTAGCTCTTCTTTCTTTGTCGTCTATGACAGCACTCCAGTCAAAATGAAAAGTCTCATCGCTTTTCTTTTGTTCCTTGGGAATCTCGTCTGTATCCCATACAAAAGAAGTATCAGTAGTCCTTCTATTCTCCTCTTGATTCCAAACCATATTGACTTTTTCTTCAACAGGTTTTTCTTTGGGCTTTTCAGTAGACCAATGCATCTCGGGTAAAACGACTCTAGCTTTAGGCGTTTCTTCAATCTCCCAACTCATGTCAGGTTTTTCTTTAATGGTCCTTTTCCCCTCAACTTGCTTTTTCCAATCCATCTCTATTTTTTCAGGAAATTCAGAATCAGCATCCGCTTTCTTTTTATCTGTTGTTTCGAAAACAGTTGGGGCTTTCTTTTCCTCATTAATTACATTTCGTTCTTCGTCAAGCGTTACCTTTGCACCGCATTTGTTGCAAAAACTATCGCCAGCTTGCAATTCATTACCGCAATTTCTACAGAACATTCTTTACCTCCCATTGGTGATTAAATAGTTTGTCACCTATATATCTACAGATTTATTCCATGGCAGTACTTTACCATAATATACGTTACTAATTATACAATAATTTCTAATAAATAGCAAACAATATGACGATCCTTGATTGATTTTTCCCTTGACAAGCAAAACCATTAGTGCTATTATATTCAAGCAATAGAAAAACACTTTATGCACCATTAGCTCAGTCCGGGTTTTCAACACTTACATCTTTAATATCAAGTATAAATGATATCAGGAATGGCTCAAATAGGGGAGTTCCTGGTTTTTTTATTGTCAATTTTTTATTTATTTATGTTGTATGGAGTTGTATATTATGATATAATATAGGTAAATGGAGGTATCTTATGAAATTAAACTATGATAGAAAATCAAAAAATCCTACCTACTTTATCCAGATGGGTATTCGAAATGGTAAAAAGACCACAACAAAGAATGTGAAAAGAATTGGTAAGCACTCAGAATTGCTCGCCATCACTTCTGACCCTCTTGCTTACGCAAGGAAGCAAGTAGAGGAATACAACAAAGAATATAAAGAAGGAAAAATCGAAATGAGCTTTAAGGTTGATATTAACGAAAAACTTGCAGCCACCGGAAATACAGCATCTCAGTCAGCGGTTCTTAATGTAGGATATTTTATCTTACAAAAAATCTATCACGATCTTAAGTTAAAAGAGTTCTTTGATGAAATCCAAGATCATTCGAAGGCAACCTATGACTGCAATAACATCAACCGGTTCCTAACCTTTGCAAGAATATTAGATCCAAAATCAAAACTAGGAACCTTTGATAGATTAGATTTTTATTATGAAAAACCTTCTTTTGAATATCAGCATATCCTTCGTTTTATGGATATATTGGAAGAAAATTACGACGGCTATCTTGAACATCTATTTCAAAACAGTGGGAACATCGTCAAAAGAAATACGTCAGTATGTTATTTTGACTGCACCAACTATTACTTTGAATCAGAGGATGAGGATGATGAGTATGTGGATGAAGCTACAGGCGAGATTCTCAAAGGTCTCCGAAGATATGGTCCATCCAAGGAACATCGCCCAAATCCAATTATACAGATGGGATTGTTTATGGATGGCAATGGTATCCCTATATCCATGTGTATCAATTCTGGTTCTGACAATGAGCAAAAATGTGCTATTCCTTTGGAACAGAAAATCACAAAGATGTTTCATGGACAGCAATTCATCTATTGTGCAGATGCTGGACTTGGTTCTTTCAACATAAGAAAGTATAACTCCATGGGCGGACGAGCCTTTATTGTCACACAATCTATCAAGAAACTCTCTGCTACTTTGCAAGAAGCTGTGTTTAATGACTACGATTATAGGAGATTGTCTGACGACTCTCCTATTACAATCGAGCACATGAAAGAATTTGATCGGTTTAAACAAGAAAATCTGCCCTTGTACAATGACACAATTTATAAAGTCATCGATGCCGATAAGGCTGTAGATGTGGGTCTATACGAAGAAAAAGTATATCAGAACGGAAAGACACGAATGGTAAAATCCAAGGCCATGCTAAAGCAAAAAATCATCATCACATTCTCAAGAAAAATGATGGAATATCAACGCCACATAAGAAATGCTCAAATTGAGAGAGCTCAGAAAATCCTAAAAACTAAAAACGTAGAGGATATAAAAAAAGGGGCCCACGATGTCACAAGATTTATCAAGCGAACATCTACAGGGAAAAGTGGTGAACAGGCCTCGGACTACTACACAATCGATCAGAGTGTTATTGATAAAGAAGAAAAGTACGATGGATACTATGCAGTGGCCACAAATTTAGAAGATGACGCAAAAGACATCTTAAAAATAAACTCTAAACGTTACAAAATAGAAGATTGTTTCCGCATTTTAAAAACGAATTTCAATGCACGGCCTGTATATCATAGAAACAGAAAACGGATTATCGCTCACTTTATGGTCTGTTATACCGCATTATTGATGTATAGGTTACTCGAAAACAAACTGGATCAATATGGCACTCACTTCACTACAGAAAACATCTTAGAAACATTACGGAACATGAATGTCATGAATACCGAGGATTCGTTTTACACCGCTACATTCAAAGGAAGCCAGGTGTGCACTGCATTAAACGGCGTATTTGATTTAGGACTAGACAAAAAATACTACTTACCCAAAGACCTTAATAAAAAAATAAAGAAAATTTCAAACTAAGAATTCCATACAACATTTTCCCACCTTAAAAAGAGAGGAAAACCAGCATTCAAGCCGGTTTCTTCTCTTTATTATTTTTTAAGTGTTGAAAACGAGATTATACAATAATTTCTAATAAATAGCAAACAATATGACGATCCTTGATTGATTTTTCCCTTGACAAGCAAAACCATTAGTGCTATTATATTCAAGCAATAGAAAAACACTTTATGCACCATTAGCTCAGTCGGCAGAGCACCTGACTCTTAATCAGGGTGTCTGCGGTTCGAACCCGCAATGGTGTACCAAAAAGGCCTTGGATTTAACTCCAAGGCTTTTTTTAAATGCTTTTACGCTTTTTTGCTTATTATATCCTTAACTTTCATCAATCTTGTTATTGTACTTCTTTCGTTTTCATCTAATTTCATTCTTATGAATTTTATAGTTTCTTCTAATTCTGGTATGGTTCTATATTCCAGAGCATTTACTGTTCTTCTGGTTTTTTCAATCTCGTCAGCCATAAGTTGACACGATTTTTCTACTTCTGCCAACTCTAAAAGTTTTGGCATTATACCATATAGTTCGGAAATTGCATCGTCTAGCTCAGAGGAGGTTTGTACAAATCCATAAGGATATATACTTCCTTCGTCTCCCTCTAATTTTCGTATAAAATTCATAACGGGAACATTTACACTCATTATGTTCTTTTTGGATATTTCTACAGAAATATTCTCCTTAGGATAAGCTACCGCCTGCTCCAATAATGCAGGTGACATTACAGCACTAGCCAACAAAAAATCTTTAAAAGATTCCTGTAAATCCTTTTCAACTTCTGCTCTTAAGGTTTTGTTCCTTCTAATCATATCTATAAATACTCGCATGAGTTCATCTTGTTTGTCCTTCAGGAGTTTATGTCCACTAGTTGCAGTGTTCAATCTCACTTTAAGCTTTGTGAGCTCCATACGAGTAGGTTTAACATTTAACTTCGCCACTACTATTCAACTCCTTCAGTCTCCAGTGGAAGATACTTCTCAAGATATTCATCCCTAATTCTTTTGAGCTCACCTCTTGGCAATATCTTAAGTAAATCCCAACCTAATTCTAAGGTTTCTTCGATATTCCTATTAGAACCATACCCTTGACTTACATATCTTTCCTCAAAGGCTTCTGAGAATTTCGCAAATGCTTTATCTGTTTCGGACAATGCCGTTTCTCCTAGAATTACAGCTAGATCCCTAGCTTTTTTCCCAGTAGCATAGGCTGCAAACAACTGGTTCATAGTATCCGCATGATCTTCTCTAGTCTTTCCTTCTCCTACGCCTTCATCCTTAAGTCTCGATAAAGATGGCAACACATCAATTGGAGGTGTAATGCCTTTTCTATATAGCTCTCTAGACAATATAATCTGTCCCTCTGTTATATAGCCAGTAAGGTCTGGTATCGGGTGCGTTATATCATCCTCTGGCATAGTAAGTATTGGAATTTGGGTTATAGACCCTTTTCTTCCTTTCATTCTGCCAGCCCTTTCATATATAGTCGAAAGGTCAGTGTATAAATATCCCGGATAACCTCTTCGACCTGGAACTTCTTTTCTAGCTGCAGACGTTTCTCTTAACGCCTCTGCATAGTTAGTCATGTCCGTCAATATAACAAGTACGTGCATATCTTTTTCATATGCCAGATATTCAGCACATGTTAATGCCATTCTAGGTGTTCCTATTCTTTCTATAGCGGGGTCATCTGCCAAATTCATAAATAATACCGCTCTGTTTATAGCTCCTGTTCTGTTAAAGTCTTCAATAAAGAACTGTGCTTCTTCAAATGTAATGCCTATCGCCGCAAACACTACTGCAAACTTATCGTCTTCTCCCTCGCCTATAACTCTTGCCTGTCTCGCGATTTGAGCTGCAACTTCGGAGTGTGGAAGTCCAGAACCAGAAAATATAGGTAGCTTTTGGCCCCTTACCAGAGTGTTCAATCCGTCTATCGCCGAAATCCCAGTTTGAATAAATTCTGAAGGGTAATCTCTAGCAACTGGATTCATAGGTACTCCATTTATATCTCGTCTTTCTTCTGGAATTATTTTAGGGCCATCGTCTATAGGTTTTCCCATTCCATCGAAGGCTCTTCCCAACATATCCTCAGATACCGCTAATTCAAGAGGTCTACCTAAAAATCTAACCTTGGTCTCTTGTAAGTTTATACCTGTAGAACCCTCAAACAACTGAATTACAGCTTTGTCTCGATCTATCTCTAAAACTCTGCCTCTTCTTCTTTCACCAGTTTGAATTTCAATATCTACAAGTTCCTCAAATTTGACCCCCTCGACGCCTTCTACCACCATCAACGGTCCTACTACTTCTGTTACTGTTTTATATTCTTTAAGCATCAAGGATACCTCCTTCGCTTATAAAGTCATCCATATCTTTCTTTACTTTTTCCATAATATCATTAATCTGTCCTATATCTTTTTCAGGTAAATATTTAGCTCTTGAGATTTTTTCCCTTATAGACATATTTTCTATCTTATCCCAATAAACGCCCTGTTCTAATCCTCTTAGGCCTTCTTTATAATAGGATAATACCATCTTAAGCATAAGATTTTGTTTCGCTAAAGATGCATAGGTGTCTTCTTCGTGAAAAGCATTTTGTTGCAGATAGTCTTCTCTTATACTTCTCGCTGCTTCTATTTTAAGTTGATCCCCTTCGGACAAAGAGTCTCTACCTACTAATCTTACAATCTCTTGAAGACTAGACTCTTCCTGCAATAAATTCATGGCTTTTGATCTATTTGCAGAAAATTCAGGATCCACATTTGCATTCATCCATTCGTCTGCCTTTGTTTGGTATAAAGTGTAAGATTCTAGCCAACTAATCGCCGGGAAATGCCTCATATAAGCTAGAGGGGCATCCAATCCCCAGAACACCTTAACTATTCTCAAGGTGGCCTGTGATACAGGTTCGGAAATATCACCTCCCGGAGGTGACACTGCGCCTATTACGGTCAATGCTCCTTCTCTTTCATCTTTACCTAAACATATAACTTTTCCGGCTCTCTCATAAAACGCAGCAGCCCTTGAAGCCAGATATGCTGGGTAACCTTCGTCGCCAGGCATCTCTTCAAGTCTACTGGACATCTCTCTTAGAGCCTCTGCCCACCTGGATGTAGAGTCAGCCATTATAGCTACTGAATAACCCATATCTCTGAAATACTCTGCTACGGTAACACCTGTATATAGCGATGCCTCTCTAGCAGCAACTGGCATGTTGGAAGTATTCGCAATAAGAACAGTTCTTTCCATCAAAGATTCCCCAGTCTTTGGATCTATTATCTTAGGGAAATCATTGAGTACTTCTGTCATCTCATTACCACGCTCACCACAACCAACGTAGACTACTATCTCTGCATCTGCCCATTTAGCAAGTTGATGCTGTACCACTGTTTTCCCTGAGCCAAACGGCCCTGGTATTGCAGCTGTGCCGCCTTTGGTGACAGGGAAGAACGTATCTATTACCCTTTGTCCTGTTACCAACGGTTCATCTGGGTTCAACTTTTTAGCATAACCTCTTCCTTTTCTAACAGGCCATTTTTGCATCATTTGAACATTATGGTCCTTGGCATCTTCCGCTACAACACAGACAGTTTCTTCAACAGTGAAGTCACCTTCTTCGATGGTTTTTATCTTGCCTTTAATTCCGTCGGGTACCATTATTTTATGAAGTACTACCTTAGTCTCTTGAACCGTTCCCAAGATATCGCCTACTCCAACTTCATCGCCTACTTTTGCCACAGGAGTGAAATGCCATTTTACTTCTTTATCTAACGCAGGCACTTCTACACCTCGCGCCAAGAAGTCCCCAGCTATTTCTCTGATTTTTTCAAGTGGTCTTTGTATGCCGTCAAACATTGTGGATACAAGACCAGGCCCAAGTTCAACTGAAAGAGGTTGTCCCGTAGTAACTACCGGCTCCCCAGGTCCAATCCCCGTAGTCTCTTCGTATACTTGTATAGAGGCTTCGTCGTTTCTCATTTCTATAATTTCGCCAATGAGCTTATTATCTGAAACTTTTACAACATCATATATGTTTGCTTCTTCCATGCCTTCAGCAACAACCAAAGGACCGGATACTTTTACTATTCTTCCTACTTTCAAATTAAGCCTCTCCTTTTATAAAATATTCATCCCTACAGCTTTTTCAACATTAGCACTTATTTTATCCATCCCTATGTTTAGGGTTCCTTGATTACTTGGTATCAATATCACTGCAGGTATTGTTTTATTATTGTATCTTTCAATGGTGCTAGTTATCAAACTAGCCAACTGCTCAGTTATGAAAATAATACCATAATTTTGTCGTGCTAGTGTATCTACCTTTTTTTTTGCTTCATCTCCATCAAAGACCGGATATGCATCGATTCCTAATGCTTTAAATCCAAGTACAGAGTCTTTATCGCCTATAACGGCAACCTTATACATATAAATCACGCAACCTTTCTCTTATTCTATCTGGAGAAATATTGTTTAGTTTGGAAACCATTATTATTCTCAATACCTTTATCTCCGTTTCTTTTGCTATTATGTATGAGAATACGGGTTCTGGTCCAAAAGTAACATACTTGGAATCCTTATTCAATTTCATTATATAATCATCCATTTGGATTTCAAATTCAGATAAGCGTCCAGTCTGTTGATATGATTCTAATCCTTTTACAACTCCATGGCCTATATCATAATTTTGGAATTTATTGATGATTATATCTATAGAATCATTTAAGGCCAAGACTAAATTACCAATTGAAATGTTCCCATTGTCAAGCAAGACTTTTTTTAAAAATTTCATATCCTTGCCTTGTTTTTTAAGTCTTATCAATGTTCTAATATTTGTTAAATCTATTAAATCTTTAACATAATCTATGAATAAAGCTATTTCTGTCTCCCTCGCTAATTCATATAGATGTTTAAAATAGTGCTTGTCAAGTATCAACTCTATATTTTGCGGGTCTTTTGTTGATTCGTATTCTGTTTTAGCACTATCTATAGCTTTTACGAACCTAGAATCCATACTCCTTAGATTGCCAGACAAATAGTTTGCTTTGACTTTTTTAAAATCCATTGTACCTATTGGAATATATAGCTCTTCCAAGTTTTTATCTAGGGCTTGTTCCTTAATTAAAACCTTAAGATTATGATAATCGTACTTTAAGGACAATAGGTTTACAACTATGTCATCCTTTGTTAATTCATACATCAATTCATAGACACTCTTTAGTTCAGAAGAAAGAATTTCTTCATATTCTTCTGATCTATTCAACCCCTCAATTGATTTTGCATATTCTGTTTCGCCTAAGATTTTCAACACGTCCTCTATACCTTTGGAATCTACCATTCTTTCAATCACTGCCATTGAAAGGAGTCTAGTTTCGAGGACTCTGGTTCTAACTACAGCCTGGGTATATTCCATTCTGTCCATGAAGTCACTCCTATTCTTTAAAAAGACTTTTGGCTATTTCTGTTTCAAGTTCATCCCTATACTGTTCTATCAAAGATTCAAAGGTATAGTTCAATCTTGTGCCTTTGCCCTGAATCGAAAAGCCAGATTCAACAAATTCATCATCTGATACTTTAATATCGAGGCCTAATTCTTCGACTTTTGATTTCATCGCTTCTTGAACTATTATGCTTTCTCCACCTTCAAACTTAATGGATTTTATTTTGGATTGTAGGTATGATACATACTTATCTGCATTAAAATTCTTCAGTCTTTCATTAGCCGTATCGAAACTTCTGCCAATAACTTCTTGTTTAGCTTCCAGCTTTTTATTTCTAGCCTTAAGCTCTGCATTAGAAATTGTTCTTTCTCGAAGAAGGTTAGCTTCCGAATTAGCTCTACTTAGCATTCTTTTCTTTTCTTCTTCTGCTTCCCTCGTTTTAGAATCAATTATTTTTTCGTTAGCTTTTTTTGATTCCTTCTCTATAATACTTGCCTGGCTTTTTGCCTCTTCAATTATTTTTTGTGTTAGATTTTCTAAATTTGACATCATTTCATATCCTTACCTTATTTAGAAAGCCACCGCATTTGCAATTATCAGATACATAACAAAAGCTAATAGCGCATAGGTTTCAACCATAACTGCGTATATTATTCCTTTTGTTTGTTGTTCTTCATTCTTTGCAAGTATTGAAATCCCTGCTGCTGCTGCTTTACCCTGAGCTATAGCTGAACCCCACCCTACAAAACCTACTGGTAGGGAAGCTGCGAACAGATACATCCCTTGTGCCAAAGACATATCGACGCTTAAATTTCCTATTATTATCAATCCGACAACAAAACCATATAGGCCTTGTGTACCGGGTAAAAGTTGGAAAACTAAGGATTTACCAAATTTTTCTGGTTCCTCAATAATTAAGCCTGCTGCTGCTTGACCAACAATTCCTATTCCTGTTGCGGACCCTATACCTGAAAACATTACTGCAAAAGCAACTCCAAGTCCTCCGAAAACTACTCCGCCATTTGCTACTAAAAATTCTGAAAATGTCATTTACATTTCCTCCCAACATTTTAAATTAATATACTCTGATTTGTTTCTAAATAAATTAAATTTCTTCCCTCCGCCTTCGTAGAATTTACCAAAAAATTCTACATATATGAGTCTTGCAGAGTGAACGTACGCTCCTAATAAAGTTAGAAAAATATTCAAAGATTGTCCAAATACTATTACAACAATTCCAAACACTACTCCTAACACCCCAGTTTCAAATAACATGCGTGCTATCATATTTACAGCCGCTGCTATAAATCCTGAGGAAAGTCCTAAGGCCATAAGCCTTGTATAGGAAACAAAGTCTCCAATGTATCCCGAAATGCCATATAGCTCGTATAATCCAACTGCTACTTTGCCTCCAACGCTCTTTGCATTTCTACCACCAGTTATTACTATTCCTACTAAACCAGCTATCATAAGCCATTTAGCCCCAGTGTTAAGCATGTCTGAGACAGGAAAGAACATGGTTAAACCAAAGACAATTGCCCCGATTAATGCCATAAACCAAACTCCTGCTTCTGCAAGTGCATCTAGGTATCGACCATCTCTTATGCGCATATAACCGCAAATACCTATACCAAAGAATAGATGTACTACACCTATTATTATGGCTGCTATCATTATACCTTGATAATCCTCTGCAGGATTTACCAACCCTTTTATAGGTATCAGGTCTCCAAAAAAAGATCCATATAATGCGCCAAAAGCTATTACAGAGAAACTCAAGTAAAAGAAGAACTTTACAAATTGTTTTTTAGTTTCATCTAAATTTGCTTTTTTTAGAGCAAAGGTTGTTGCCACTAGCATTATAAGACCATATGCTATGTCTCCAGCCATCATTCCAAAGAAGCCTAAATAGAATGGTGCCATCAATGGTGTTGGATCTAACTCATTATATCTAGGTACGGCGTACATAGTTGTTAATGACTCAAAAGCTTTACCAGCCTTAGAGTTTTTAAGTAATACCGGTACCTCTATATCGTCCTTTTCTGCTTCTTTTGTTTCCATATAATAAGCTTGTGGATTGGAGCTCTCAATCGCCTCTATAAAATCGCTTTCCATGTCCGTTGGTATATAACCTTGAATCATGTTAATGCTTTCTGTAGCAAGAAAATTTTCTGAAGCATATAGTCTAAGCTTTTTGTTCATTAGATATTCGTATACAACCTTTAAATCCTTAAGGTGATTCATCTTATCCTTTATGCGACTCTCAACTTTTTCCTTTTCTTCTGCTATACGTTCTAATTTCTCGTCTATCAATCTAATTTCTTCCTTAGGTGTACCCTCTCCCTTTAGATCTATAATAGAAAAGCTGTTGCTTTTTAATATCTCATACAGTTCTTCTGATTCATCCTTCGATGTTAACGAAAAAATATATACATTTTCATCATCTTCGAATATGCTTTCCACATAAGAATATTTTAAATCCACTATATCTTCTTTTAACTTTATTGCTATTTTTTTAGGTACTGTTCCTAGAAAGACTTCTGACTGTTCGAAAGACCTTAAATCTTTTATAGGGCTTTCTAACCTTACCCAATGTCCCAGTTCTTCTTTTAAGTCAGTTAGTTTTTTCTCTTCTTCGTAGAACCTGTTTGCTTCTGATGAAAGCTTATCAAGTTCTTCTAATATAGGAAAACAGTCTATATTAAAAGCTTTCTCCTCGAGTTCTTTAAACGTGAAGTTTGGTTTTCCCTCTATCAAGGCTTTTATACCTGTTTGCTCTATATGATACTTCGACAGTATATTTATGCCTTGTCTAGTTTTAGAAATTTCTTCTTCTACTTCTAGTATGCTTTCAGGAACTGTTACGTTCGTAAGCCCTTCTTCTTTTAATTCTACATCCTCATCAAGATTAGTAAAATGAACATATTCAAATTTTTGAAGCTCACGGAGAAGGTTATCCTTGTCAGAATCAAAAGCAAATAGGTTGAAATTACTCATTTTAACTATTGCCATCTGTACTCACAATCCTCTCAATAATAATCTTAACTGCCGATTCTATATCCTCATCGGTCATTAAAGTTATCTTTTCTGCTTCGCCTAATCCTTTAGTAATAATTGGTTCGGATAAAGCTTTGGCTTCTGATAAAGCCTTTTCTTTTATTCTTTCTCCTCCTTCTATCGCATCCTTTATAACTTCCTGATATTTTTTATCAGCTGTGGTTACGGCATCTTTTTTTGATTCGACAGAATTTTGTTTTGCTTTTGCTAAAACTTCTTTAGCTTCTTCTTCTGCTGTTTTTACAGCTTGTATAGCTTCTTTTGCCATTGCTTCACCACCTTTATCATTAAACATTATAGCAACTTTTCTGTTTAAACTATACATACAAATGTTTTTACTTTTACAAGTTTATTTCTTTAAATAGAGTTTTGTTATTTTTTCTTGTCTAATGTATACCCTATTACATATACTTTAATCGTTTTTTTAGCAATTATGTTCTATCAAAACGAAACTTATAAATAATAACTTACTACTCATAATACACCAACATTCTATTAGTTGCAAGTTCCAATACTTAAATTTGGAATAATTCACACAAAGCTCTTGCTTAATTAGTTTTTTGCATGAGTTTTGTAACAAAATGCATTCCTCTCTTTAATTTCTTATATAATTCCTGCTTTTTTTCTATGTTTTCTGCTTTTAGAAATTTACTGTGAATCACAGATCATAATCTGCTCAAAATTTTTGATGGGTTGCCCAACTTGGCTTTTGAGCGCATCAAAAACCCCTGAACATGAAATTCATATTCAGGGGTTTATTCTCAATCCGAAACACCTTTATCAAAAGGAGGTTGTATGTTTATTTGTTTCTTACTTAATGTTTTTTAAAATATAGTTAGTAATTTCTTCGCATTTTCTTCCGCTGGGAAGTCCGGTAACAATTATACCTTCTGATGAAGCACCATCAAGGGCGTGCTCTAAAAGTATGGCTTTAGAAGCATATCCTATATGCCTGAGCATCATGACAACCGCTCTTAATATGCTAGAAGGATTTGCATATTCAGTTAGGCCTTCTTCAACCATTCTTGGCGCGCTTCCGTGTATGGCTTCAAACATTGCAAATCCATTTCCAATATTCGCGCTACCCGCCGTACCCACTCCTCCTTGAAGCTGAGCTGCTTCATCAGTAATTATGTCTCCATATAAATTAGGAAGAATAAGCACTTCGAAGTCTTTGTTTATTTCATCATTGATTAAGTTAGCCGCCATAATATCTACGTACCAACTATCAACAGATATTTCAGGGTACTCGCTACCGACTTCTTTGCATAATTTTAAAAATTTACCATCTGTTTTCTTCATAATGTTTGCTTTAGTAATTATGGAGACCTTTTTTTTGCCATTAGCCTTTGCGTATTCAAAGGCAAGACGAGCTATCCTCTTGGTGCCTTCTTCAGTAGTTACTTTAAAGTCAAATGCCAGCGAATCTTTTATCTCTATACCTTGGCTACCAAGTGCATATTCACCTTCGGTGTTTTCTCTGAAAAAGGTCCAATCGATTTTTTTCTCAGGTATTATCACAGGCCTAAGATTAGCATATAGATCCAGAGTTTTTCTTAAAAATACATTTGCACTTTCTAAATTAGGCGTGCTACTCTCTGAGCTTGGAGTAGTGGTCGGCCCTTTTAACAGAACATCACATTTTTTTATTTCCGCTAAAATATCAGCAGGAACTGTTTCTCCAGCCTCTAATCTGTTTTCGATGTTAAAACCTTTAATTTCTTTAATCTCAATGTCTTCTCCTTGAAGCAAAACATCCAAAACCTTTCTTGCTGAATTAGTAATAGTAGGACCTATCCCATCTCCATCACATATTCCAATAACCTTGAATTCCTTATTTTCTTTTGGCTGATTTTTTATATTTTCATTTCTTTCGATTTGTGTTCTAAGTAGTTCTTCAAATTTATTAACCGCTTCTATTATTTCTGCCTCACGATTATTACTCATTGCTCTTTCCTCCAGTGTACTTAAGAAGTCCTCCTGCTAATAGGATTGCCTTCTGTCTAGGTGCCAACTCCATATTTAGCTTGAATTTATCACCAGTTTTAGTATTAATGGCAAATGTATGATCTAAATTTAAGTCTTTTTTTAATCCTTGAAGCCTGATTACATCACCTTCGTTTAGCTTATCATAATCACTAGGATCGTCAAAAACTAATGGTATTATGCCTGCATTAACTAGGTTAGCAGCATGTATTCTAGCAAAGCTTTTCGCTATTACCCCGTTTACACCAAGATAAAGCGGTACTAAAGCAGCGTGTTCTCTGGAGGAACCTTGTCCGTAATTAGATCCACCTACAATAAAACCCCTGCCTTTTGAAATAGCTCTTTCAGCAAATGTCTCATCGCACACTTCAAAACAGTATCTTGATAAATACGGTATATTTGATCTATACGGAAGTATTTTCGCACCTGCTGGCATTATGTGGTCAGTAGTAATATTGTCCTCTACCTTTAGCAGTATTTCAGCTTCAATCTGATCTTCTAAGGGCATCGTTTCAGGGAACTCTTTAATATTAGGTCCCCTTCTGATCTCGGCTGTTTTTGCTTCCTCGTCGCTTAGAGGTGGAATAATCCCGCTATCGTTTACAGTAAATGATTTAGGCATAATTATGTCTAAATTTGTATCATTGTCTATGGGATTATCAAAGTATCCTTTAAGCGCTGAATAAGCTGCAGTTTCAGGGCTTACTAAATATATCTGTCCGTCTTTTGTGCCAGATCTACCTTCAAAATTTCTATTAAATGTTCTGAGACTGACTCCATTAGAACTTGGAGAAAAACCCATTCCAATACAAGGTCCACAAGCACATTCAAGAATTCTTGCTCCTGCATCTATTAAGTCTTTTAGGTCCCCACTCTCTGAAAGCATTGAAAGAACCTGCCTTGAGCCAGGCGAAATAGATAAACTAACTCCGTCTGCTATTGTTTTTCCCTTAAGAATTTTGGCAACCTTCATCATATCAAAAAGTGATGAATTTGTGCATGAACCTATGCAAACTTGATCCACCTTAATATCCTTAAGCTCAGATATGGGTTTAACATTGTCTGGACTATGAGGGCAAGCAGCAAGTGGCTCTAATTTATTTAAATCTACTGTGTATTCTTCGTCATACTTAGCGTCTTCATCACTAGCTAGAGAAATATAGTCATCCTCTCTATTTTGAGCTTTTAAAAATGCTTTTGTAACCTCATCTGATGGGAATATTGAAGTGGTAGCACCTAGTTCGGCTCCCATATTTGTTATCGTAGCCCTTTCTGGAATCGTAAGTGATTTTATTCCTTCTCCTGCATATTCGACTATAGCTCCAACGCCACCTTTTACAGATAGCATCCTTAAAACTTCTAGAATTATATCCTTAGCACTTACTCCCATGCTAAGAGAACCTTTTAAATTTATTTTAATCATTCTAGGCATTGGAATATTGTATGCGCCTCCGCCCATAGCGACAGCCACATCCATTCCGCCTGCACCAATTGCAAGCATTCCAATTCCTCCACCCGTTGGCGTATGAGAGTCAGAACCTATTAAGGTCTTTCCCGGAGCTCCAAATCTTTCATAATGCACTTGGTGGCATATTCCGTTACCTGGTCTTGAATAGTATATGCCATACTTTGCGCATACACTTTGAATATATCTGTGGTCATCGGCATTTTCAAAACCCGATTGCAGCGTATTGTGATCCACATAAGCTACGGATTTTTCTGTTCTTACTTTTGGAATTCCCATGGTTTCAAATTCAAGGTATGCCATAGTTCCTGTTGCATCCTGGGTAAGAGTTTGGTCAATTCTTATACCTATCTCCTCACCTTTTATCATTTGTCCAGAAATTAAATGCTTCTCAATTATCTTTTCAGCAATTGTTTGTCCCATTAATGCTACTCCTCTATTTCATTTATACAATAATCATTTACTAATTTTTCTAATTCTTCATCGCTGATTACGGAAGATCTGCCACTTTGGTATTCAGCGTCAATCCAGAGTTTTACGTATTTTACAAGATCGCTATTTTTATTGACTTGTCTACTTTCTTCAAAGTGGTATCTATCATTAACCCAGCACGCTATTCCTGCTAATCCTGAGTTTTGATTAACCGATACTCTAGGTGGTCTTTTAAGAAGTTTTTCCGTGTCAAATATGTTATATATCTCTTCATCTTTAAGCAATCCATCAGCATGGATCCCAGCTCTAGTTACGTTGAAATTTTCTCCTACAAAAGGTGTTTGTGGCGGAATCTTGTAGCCTATTACATTTTCATAATATCTAGCTATATCTGTAATAACTGTTGTGTCCATTCCATCTAATGTTCCTTTTATTTGTCCGTATTCAAACACCATAGCCTCAAGAGGAACATTTCCTGTTCTTTCTCCTATTCCAAACAGTGTGCAATTTACTGCCGATGCTCCATATAACCAAGCTGTTGCCGCATTTGTTACTGCTTTATAGAAATCGTTATGCCCATGCCACTCTATCATTTCACTTGGAACACCTGCATAATGCTGAAGCCCGTATATTATACCTGGAACACTTCTAGGAAGGGTTGTGCCGTTATATGGAACACCATATCCAAGAGTATCACAAGCCCTTATTTTAACTGGCATGTTTGCCTGCTCTGAGAGTTTAGTTATCTCTTCTATGAACGGCACCACAAAGCCATAAAAATCAGCTCTTGTGATATCCTCTAAATGACATCGTGGAATAACTCCAGCTTCAAAAGAATCGTAAATTACCGAAAGGTAGTGATCCATCGCTTGTTTTCTTGTCAAACCCAGTTTATTAAATATATGATAATCAGAACAACTAACCAGTATCCCTGTTTCCTTGACACCTATGTCATGTACTAGTTTGAAGTCTTCTTTCTTTGCTCTAATCCACGTGGTAATCTCGGGAAATTCTAGACCTAGCTCCATGCATTTATGTATAGCTGCTTTATCTCTATCGCTATAAACAAAAAATTCTGTTTGCCTAATAATACCTTGAGGTCCTGATAACTTAGACATCATTTTATATATTTCAACTATTTGCTCTACTGTATACGGTTCTCTTGATTGTTGCCCGTCTCTAAAAGTAGTGTCTGTTATCCAGATGTCCTTAGGCATTCCTAAAGGATTTCGTCTAAAGTTAAACGAAGTTTTAGGCACTGTTGAATATTCAAAAAACTCTCTATATAGATTAGGTTCCTCTACATCTTGAAAGGCATATTTGTAATGGTCCTCTTCTAAAAGATTGCTGTGATGATTCATTGCTATTTTCATAATCATTCCCCCTTTTTGCGGATTGTATATTTGTATACAAGTATTATAGTATTTAATCTGCTTTTAGTCAACAGGTTTATCACTTTAATTTGCTAAATCGTTATTCTTTACTCGTTTTATTATATTAAAAAACCGAACCTTCGGTTCGGCTTGGTTCGGCTTTGGCTTATCTCTCAGTCCATGCTGCTCTGTCCGTAAAGATTAAAACATCATCTTTGACATCTATATATCCGCTTTTTATCTCGGCATATCTATATTCATTTTTACCGGGCATCTGTATTTTCATTTTACCTTCCACTAAAAGCTTAGTCGCGTAAACGTGATTAGCCATAAAACCCTCATACCCAGAAACGGTCTTTACCATAACCATTTCAACTTCATCATTAAAAAAGTGTTTAGTGGGGGTGACAATTTCCAAGCGAAAAGACTTACTCATGTCTACTCATCGACCTTTCTTCATATCTTTTAACGACATCATCTATACCACCCACAAAGAGGAATAACTCTTCTGGTACATCATCATGTCTTCCTTCTATAATCTCTTTAAAACTTCTTATTGTTTCTTTAAGAGGTACGTATTTAGCAGGTATTCCTGTGAACTGCTCCGCCACTCCAAAAGGTTGGGATAAAAATCTTTGAATTTTTCTTGCTCTTGAAACAATAACCTTATCCTCTTCAGATAACTCGTCCATACCAAGTATCGCAATTATATCTTGTAGTTCTTTATACTTCTGGAGTACTTCTTGCACTCCTCTTGCTACGTTATAGTGTTCTTCTCCTACAATTCTAGGGTCCATGATCTTAGATGTGGACTCAAGAGGGTCTACCGCAGGATAGATTCCGAGCTCTGTTATCGCACGCGATAATACTGTTGTCGCGTCTAAATGGGCAAAAGTCGTTGCCGGTGCTGGATCAGTTAAGTCATCGGCAGGTACATAAACTGCTTGGACAGAAGTTATAGAACCATTATGCGTTGAAGTAATCCTCTCCTGCAATTCTCCCATTTCAGTAGCAAGCGTTGGCTGATAGCCTACTGCAGATGGTATACGGCCAAGCAATGCTGATACTTCTGCTCCCGCTTGCGAAAATCTATAAATATTATCAATAAATAAAAGTACATCTTTCTTCTCTTCATCTCTAAAGTATTCTGCCATAGTAAGGGCAGTTAAGGCAACTCTCATTCTAGCTCCAGGTGGCTCATTCATCTGCCCAAAAACCATTGCAGTTTTTGCTAGTACTCCTGAAGCAATCATCTCGTAATAAAGATCATTTCCTTCTCTTGTACGCTCGCCTACGCCTGCAAAAACAGAAGTCCCACCGTATTCGGTACCTATATTTCTTATGAGCTCTTGTATAAGTATTGTTTTACCTACTCCAGCTCCTCCGAATAAACCGACCTTACCACCTTTTGTATATGGTGCAATTAAATCTACTACTTTTATACCAGTTTCAAATATTTCAGTTGAGGTACTCTGCTCCGCAAAGCTAGGTGGGTCATTGTGAATAGATGCTCTTTTAGCAGTTTCAATTTTCCCTTTGCCATCTATCGGTTCCCCTAAAACATTAAACATTCTTCCTAAAACTTCAGGGCCTATGGGTACTTCAATAGGTTTTCCTGTATCGGTGGCTTCCATACCTCTTCTAAGACCGTTAGTTGATGATAACGATATACATCTGACTTCATCATCACCTATATGTTGAGTTACTTCTGCTACTATTTTTTTGCCCTCGTTATAAAGTACGATAGCATTTAACAAAGCCGGTAATTCATTTTCATTAAACTTTATATCTAACACCGGCCCTATTATCTGGTGTACTTTTCCTATATGCATATCATCCTCCTATATTGATGCTTCTGAACCAGCTACAACCTCTATTAATTCGTTTGTAATAGCTTCTTGTCTTGCCCTATTATAGTATAGAGATAGTTCTTTCAGAATGTCTTCGGCATTATTTGTTGCGCTTTCCATTGAATTCCTTCTTGCTGCTTCTTCGCAGGTTCTGGATTCAATTATACTACCATGCAGGCTTATTTCCATGTATTTCGGTATCAAGTAGTGTAAGACTTCAACCGCTGACGGATCATATTCTACTTCATGAGAATATTCAAAAGTCACAGGAACATGCTCCTCCTTCATCGCAGCTTCTAAATCAAATGGCAGCATTCTTTCACATCTCACTTCTTGTTTGATGCCATTGACAAATTCGGTGTATATGAGCTTAACCTCATCTATCTTTCCTTTTTCAAATCTTTCTAAAATCGGGGTTATTATATCTCTTACATCATTTACCGTCATGTCTTCTTGAGGTTCTAAATATTTATAAGTAATTTTAGCTCCTCTTCTATTAAAATGTTCATAGCCTTTGCTTCCTATAGCAATTATTTCTTTTCTTCCTGGATCATCATCCATCTCTTTTTCCAAGAGATGGATGAGGTTCTTATTAAATCCGCCACAAAGTCCACGATTACCTGTAATAAGGATATAACAAATACGTTCTATACTATCAGTAGTTCTCTCATATGAAGTTACTATACCTTGATTTTGTTCATGATAAATAATGCTGGCAATTGTACTTCTTATATAATGCAAATATCCTTTGGAAGCATCGTAGGCCAACTTTGCTTTACGAAATTTTGCGGCAGAAACAAGCTTCATGGCAGCAGTGATATGTTTAGTACCTCTTATACTTAACATTCTCCTACTTATGGCTTGTAAATCATTACTCATTAATATACCTCTTCAATACCCTTAAGAAACTTATTTCTATATTTAGTCAAACCTTCTACAAGCAACCTCTCAGCGTGCTCAGAAAGTTCTCCTGTCTTGACGATCTCTTCACCTATTTCAAAATATGAGCGGTCCATAAATTCGATTAAACCAGTTTCAAATTCGCGTAACTTTTTAACTGGTACCTCGTCTATATAATGGTTAACTGCAGCATAAAATATAAGTATCTGATGTTCCACGTTAAGCGGCTTATACTGTGACTGTTTTAATAGCTCCATGAGCATTCTTCCATGGTCTAGTCTATTTTTTGTGTCAGCATCTACATCGGCACCAAATTGCGCAAAACTAGCGAGCTCTCTATACTGAGCAAGTTCGAGCTTAATTTTACTTGATACTTTTTTCATTGCCTTAAGTTGCGCATTACCTCCTACACGAGACACTGATATACCAGCATTTATAGCTGGTCGCTGGCCTGAGAAAAACAGCTGTGATTCTAGATATATCTGACCATCTGTAATTGATATTACATTAGTAGGTATATATGCCGATACATCTCCTGCCTGTGTTTCAATTATAGGTAGAGCTGTAATTGATCCACCACCTAATTCATCAGACAGCTTTGCGGCTCTTTCTAATAATCTGCTATGCAAATAGAAAACATCACCTGGATAAGCTTCTCTTCCTGGTGGTCTCCTTAAAAGAAGTGACATCTCGCGATAAGCTACAGCATGTTTTGACAAATCATCATAAACAATAAGTACATTCTTCCCATTGTACATAAACTCCTCTGCCATTGAGCAGCCAGAATAAGGTGCTATGTATTGAAGCGGTGCTGCATCGCTTGCTGTAGCTGATACTACAATAGAATACTTCATTGCACCAAAATCCTCTAGTGTTTGTACAAGCTGAGCTACGGTAGATCTCTTCTGGCCAATTGCAACGTAGATGCATATTATATCTTTACCTTTTTGATTTATAATAGTGTCTATTGCAATTGCGGTTTTACCTGTTTGTTTATCTCCTACAATTAATTCCCTTTGACCTTTTCCAATAGGAATCATCGCATCTATTGCTTTTATTCCCGTTTGTAAGGGTTCAAATACGGATTTTCTATCTAATACTTCAGGCGCTTCATTTTCTATGGGTCTAGTTTTTTCATTCCTGATTATACCTTTTCCATCTACAGGTTGCCCGAGAGCATTTACAACTCTACCTATCATGCAATCTCCAACTGGAACTTCCACTACTCTTCCTGTAGGTTTTACAATATCTCCTTCTTTAATACCCGCATCAGAACCAAGAATTACTGCACCTACATTATCCTCTTCAAGATTAAGCGCCATTCCGTAAACGTTTCCAGGGAATTCTAAAAGCTCGTCCGCCATGCAGTTAGGCAGTCCGTATACTCTAGCTATACCATCTCCTACTTCCATAACCGTACCGAAATCGGAGATTTCCACATTCTTATTGTAATTTTTTATCTGTTCTTTTATTATTGAACTTATTTCTTCTGCTCGTAATTTCAATTACTTTACCTATCCTTCTACTCATTTAAAAGTTCTTGTGACAAACCTCTGAGCCTGCTTTTTAAAGATGCATCGATTAATTTGCCTTCTACTAGAATTGATACACCACCAATTAATGTAGCGTCTAATTCATTTTCAAGCTTAACCCTAGTCTTTAACAAGTTTTCAGTTTCTTTTTCAAAGGCTTTAATCCTATCCTCGGTTAAAGGTCTAACAGAATAAATGACTCCCTTTGAAATCCCTTCATTATGAGATACTAGTTCATTGAATTCCTTAACAATTCCTTCAAAATTATAGAGTCTCCTCTTGTTTAATAATACATTTAAAAAATTATAACAAATATCTATTGTATTATTCTTAAAAATTTTATCAATTAATTTTCTTTTGTATGCAATTACCACTGATGGATTGCATAATATTTCCTTAAGATCTGGATTTTCTTTAAACACATCTCTTATTAGTTTTAATTCATCTCTAACTTCGAAAAGCAAGTCAACTTCTTTTGCGGCTAAATACATGGCGTTACTGTAAACTATCTCTACCGTTAATCCTGCCATTGTGCTTTACCTGCCTTTTCGATAATTCCATCAACTATATCATTGTGCTTTACATCATCTAATTCTCTTTCGATAATTTTTTCAGCAGCTAAAACCGCTAGTTGTGCGATTTCATTTCTCATTTCTTTTTCAGCATCTTCTTTTCTGTGTCTAACTTCGATTTCAGCTTTGGAAATTATTGATTTTGCTGAAGAATTAGCCTCTAAAATTATCTTTTCAGAAACCTCATTTGCTCTTTTCTTCGCATCACCAACAATCTTTCGTCCATCTTCTTCTATTCCACTAATTTTGTTATTATATTCTACAAGCTTTTTATCTGCAGTATTTCTTTTGTTATCAGCTTCATTCAAAGATCTCTGAATTGCTCGTTCTCTATTCACCATAAAATCGTGAACTTTTTCAAAAAAGAAGCGTTTTAGGATGAGATATAAAACAAGTACTGTTATCATTGAAAACAAAAGGTTCCAATTAAATTCAATTAACCCCTGGTTTAAAGTAACTTCCATAGTATTTCATCCTCCTTTCTTTTTCTTTGCTCCCGTTTATAGCTTTCCTGAAAGTATGATAGCTATTACGAAAGTCAGAACTCCCATAGTTTCCATGATAGCCATACCCACTATAAGTGTCGTTCTTATGTCCGCTGCTGCTTCAGGTTGTTTTGATATACCTTCAACGGCATTGCTTAAACTTTTACCCTGCCCCATAGCTATTCCAAATCCCACTAGCCCCATACAAATACCTATTGCTATTGCTATTGCTAATACATTCATTGTTACTCCTCCTTAGATAATATTAATTATTGTGAAATCATTCACATTATCAACTGTCTTGTTTACTAACATTTATTCCAATTCCTAGGAATATCATAGTTAGCAATGTAAATATAAACGTCTGTATAATTGGCTCAAATATATCAAAGAAACCATTTAGCGGCAGTACCAAGACTGCTCTTAAAAATGGAACTGTGCTAAAGTATGTGCTTAAATAAGTCATGAAATTAAGCCACAAATCTATAACAATAAGCCCTCCAAGTATGTTGCCAAACAAACGAAAACCAAGTGATATAGGAAGCGTCAAATCTTCCAGTATTTTTAGAGGCAGCATAAAGGGATACGGTTCGCACATATGTTTAATCTTCCCAAATAGCCCAAATTTTTTTACCTCTGAGAACTGTATTAATAAAAAGGTTAATATGGATAATGCAAATGTGACATTTACATCAGCTGTTATCGGTCTAAATCCAAATAGCCCTAGCATGCTTCCGCACATGCAAAAGGCGAAAACCGTTCCGATATAAGGTGCGTAACCCTCATTGCCGGTGCCCACATTTTCCTTGGTGAATTTATATATCCATCCTACTATAAGTTCGCTAAATATCTGCTTGCCTTTGGGAACTGTTTTTAAATTGCTGCCAAGCCATATGCCAAACACAGCTATTACTACTGCTACGATTACGCCAAACAAAAAGCTTTCGGTAAGAAATACTTTTCCGTCTCCAAATGTTACTATTATTCGTGCACCTAATTCATCAAAGTTCATCAGAAGTCCCCTTTCTATATAGTATTGCTAATGTTAGAGTTAAAATAACTACTCCTAATGCGTAGCCTGTCACCGCATATAAAGATATTTTATACATTATAAGTGCAGCCGACACGTACAATGCAAGTCTTACAAACTCGAGCATAGCTGCTACTGCTACATTTCCTTTACCCATTGCCCCGTTAATAACGATTTCCAACAAGAATATATTTATAAGAGCTACTATTATTCCGACAAATGAACCGAGAACAAAGGATTTGGGTTCATCTAAAAATTTCACTGTAATTAAATCCATTATAGCTGTAATTCCAAGACCGATTGCTATCATCTTAACCTTATTTCCCATAGCGCTCCTTATTTATGATAACTCTCATTTCTATTTATTTTATAACTTCTGTAAATCTGTTCTAGAAGTATAACTCTAATCATTTGGTGCGTAAAAGTCATATTTGAAAATGACAATTTATAATTCGTCATTTTTTTGACATCTTCCGATATCCCTAAACTCCCACCAATAATAAAAGTTATATCATTTATCCCATCAATTGACAGTGTGTTTATTTTACTTGCTAATTTTTCTGAGCTCAAAAGCTCGCCCTCTATTTCTAATGTGACTATATATTCAGAAGGTTTTATATGCCTTGCTATGTCCTCTCCTTCTTTGATGATTACGTTTAGCTCATCTGCTTTAGAAGGGTTAGACGGCAACTTGCTTTCCTTAAGTTCAATAAGGTTTAGCTTGCAGTATTTACTGAGCCTTTTTGAATACTCATTAGCTGCATCAACCCAATATTTCTCTTTTAATTTACCTATACAAATTATCTTAATGTTCATTGTTCGCTCTGTAAAGTCTACTTGTTTTATTTTTGGTTGCTGTTTCAACGTTTATATCTTTACCAACTATAATATTGTTTTCTTCTAGTATATTTTTAACCGCTAATCTAGCATGCTCATACGTGTTATTCTCAGAACTAATATGTCCAAGTATTACCTCAAGTACTGTGCTTTTAACTCTTCTGCTCATAGCTTCACAAAGTGCATTTCCAGCCGTCTCATTGGACAGATGTCCAAAATCTCCAAGAATTCTTCTCTTTGTTTGATAAGGATATGAACCCATTTCAAGTATCCTGATTTCATGATTAGACTCTAAAAGCAAAATATCCGAATCGCACATTTCTGAAATCATCGCATTGGTTACTAGTCCTGTATCTGTCACTACAGTAATTTTATTTCCATCTTTTTCAAAGGAAAAGCCTATTGGTTCGGCAGCATCATGAGATAGACTAAAAGTTTTAACTGAGATATCTCCAACACAAAAAGATTCCCCAGCTGAAATTATTTGTTTTCGGTCACTTGGTAATTCCCCAATTCTGATCGAGCCTTCTTCTGTTCCTTTACTGCAATATACCTTAGCATTTTCAAAGGTCTTACAAGCTATTCTAATGCTTTTTACATGATCAGTGTGTTCATGTGTTATGAGGATACCTTTGATAAGATCAAAGGGTATTCGATAATCACCGAGTGCCTCTTTGATTTTTTTACCGCTTACTCCTACATCAAGAATTATTCCCACATTTTCTGTAAACAGAACATATGAATTGCCAGAGCTACTACTCGCAACAGAAAAAAACCCTAAACCCATTTTAATACCCCCATACCATTAACATATAGATTATAACACTAATCTTTACAAAGATATAGTTTTATTATTGCTTTTATCAGCTCTTAAAACTAACAAAATGCCAAATCATTAACTGTTTGACATTAGTTTAATATGCTCATTTATGCTCTATAACTTGTCAAAGTCTAATGTGTAAATCACGCCCCACATAAGAACCGTCTAATCCGTACACCATTATATATAGTCAAAATTTCCATACAAATCTTCTTCTTTATTGTATCTGACTATTGAGCTACAACATTATACGCCAGATTCAATATATTCACAAATCATAACCACTAGCTGACAAGGCCAGGTTTTTAAAAATTATCCGTTATTTAATTGGCTTACAAATATACCAGTTAGCTCTCACACCCACATTAATGACTCTCACCTCTGAGAAACAGTTTTTCATCTCTGAAAAGCAGTCCTTCATCTCAGGCTCTGCATTCTTAATGAAATGAAAATAATCCCCGCCTTCCAGCCATTCTACAATTGTTGTCAGTATTGATCTTTTATTATTATAGTCGTGAATAATAACATAATTTCTTGTGATACGGCTCATTTCAGCATACATACGTTTTCTTTCTTCTTCCACTAATCCATGGGCTACATAGGATGCTATGGCAACATCAAAACTTTTTTGCTTAAAAGGCAATCCATCAAGTGCATTTGCTTGAATAAACTCTATCTCTTTATTTTCTGGTTTACTCATTGCAATGTTAAGCATTTTTATAACTGGATCTATCCCAGTCACATTCATACCCTTGTCTTTTAATACAGAGCAAAGTGCTCCAGTACCGCAGCCTACATCAATGACAGTGTCAAAAGAAGAAATGTCCATTTCACTCTTAACGATTTCAACAGTACCTACATATCGTTTTTTCTGATAGTTATAAAAAAGGCCATAAATGGGCGCAATTAAATTAAAAAGCTCACTGCTTTTCTTTTCTCCCAAGTATAAACACCCCTTTCTCTCCATCTATCTGCACATTTGGAACTTTAATTTCCATGCAAAGGAACTATTAAAAATGACCGGAAACCCGGTCATTTTTATTTATGTTGTTATTTGCTATAGTCGTAGAAACCTTTACCAGACTTCCTACCTAGCAATCCGCCTCTTACCATTTTTCTTAGTAGAGGATGAGCTCTGTATTTTGAATCGCCAAACTCTTCATAAAGAACATCCATAATAGCTAGACATACATCTAGTCCAATTAAGTCTCCTAATTCTAACGGTCCCATTGGATGATTTGCACCTAGCTTCATAGCCGAATCAATTCCCTCTGCGCTAGCTACTCCGTCAGCGAAAATTCCAACGCCTTCGTTAACTAATGGAATCAAAATCCTATTAACTACGAAACCTGGAGCTTCTTCAACTTCTACAGGAGTCTTTTTCAAATCTTTAGCTAGATTAACAATAGTTTCCATTGTCTCATCAGAAGTTGCAAGTCCTTTAATAATTTCAACCAGTTTCATCATTGGAACCGGATTAAAAAAATGCATTCCAATAATTTTATCAGGTCTTGATGTAGCTGTTGCGATTTCTGTTATTGATAGAGATGAAGTGTTTGTTGCAATAATTGTCCCAGGCTTGCATAATTCATCAAGCTCAGCAAACAATTTTTTCTTTGCCTCCATGTCTTCTGTAGCTGCTTCAATTACTAGATCTGCATCAGCAATAATATTAATGTCTGTAGAACCTTGAATCCTACCTAATATTTCTAATTTAGTATCTTCTGTAATTTTTTCCTTTTTAACTAGTCTATCAAGATTTTTAGTAACAGTAGCAAGTCCTCTTTCTATAGAAGATTCTCTTCTTGCTCTCATCACAACCTCATGACCGTCTGTTGCTAAAATTTGGATGATTCCAGCTCCCATAGTACCAGTTCCTAATACTCCAACTTTCATAATAAATATCCTCCTCTGTTGCCTATGTAATATATTGTTAATAAAATAACTAAACCTCAATATATTATAACACTTTATCTTTAATTGTAAAGACCTATTTTTTTGTTATATGTAATTATACTTGTTATCTTCAAATTCCAAATCAAACTTGCAAATACCTTTAAATCTACAGTATTCGCACTCTGTAGTATTACCTTTTCTTCTAAGTCTGACCGGTCTTAAATGTATTTCTCCTTCAATTATTCCTTTGCTTATTTTCTTAGCCGCTGCTATGGCTTCGCCTTGTAGCTTCTCAAAGGATTCTTTATCCATCGCTGCTTTCTTGCTAGATGGTTTCCATTTTTCTTCTTTTTTATCATACTTAACCTTTATTATACTGGAAGGTAGAATTTCTTGTTTTCCGTTAACTAAATCATTTATTACAGAATCCTCATCAACAAATAGCCCATCAAGTCTATACGCAGATTCATCGCTTAGAGTAATTTTATCGTTTAGCTCATCTTTTTTTATACCATCTGCTTTTAAAATGTTATCTTTAATTAGAAAGTAGAAAACGCCTGCTGCATCTCTTTTGTCTTCTTGGGCTGCCGCTAAATAAAGCATTAGCTGTAACTTGTAGCCTTGAGCTACTTCCTTGGCATTAAAACTCTCATTTCCAGTTTTATAATCGATTATTCTGATGGCGTTGCTACTTAAAACGTCAACTCTGTCAATTTTACCTTCTATACTTACTTGATCTTTGCCAGCATCTATAATCACTGGCTTGAATGCTCCATTCTTTGAGAACTTTTCTTCAAAGAACGCTTCATCAACATTGGAAGATTTCATTTGACAAATCATATTCCAAGAGGCACTTTTGCATATTTTTTTAATTCTCGATAATCTATACTCTTCTATGTTATTTGATTTCATAAGTCCATCACGATAATCATCAGAGAAACTATTTAGTAAATCCTCTACCATTATTTCGCATTCTTCTTTTGTAACATTCATCCACTTAGATTCATCGCTTGTTATTTTAATATTATCTTGCGTCAGATTTTTAGCTATCTTCATCAGGCATTCGTGGTAAACATCTCCTATTTCTCTTCCGCTTGATTTAAACTCTCTTAACTCTTTAGGTCTTAAGCCGTAGCTGACAAAATGCTCAAAGGGACATCTAGTATATTTCTCTAGTCTAGAAGGGCTAAATGTGAATTCTCCTCCTTTAGTAAATAAGGTTTCAGTCAACTCTCTGCTTAAATTTTCTTTGCTGTTATCTTCGCTTAAACCTTTAACTACAGATTCCAGCCTTCGCTCTTCGTTTTGCATATACCAGTTATACACATCTGTCCACGTTTGATCTAATTCACCTTCAGGATTTTCTCTTATGTACTCTATAAGATGCCTAAGTGTGCTGAGCCTTCCATTTACCAAAAGTAAGCTTTCGCTGCCGTTTACTATGTCGTTTTCGGTCTTTAGCGCTGGGAGTACATATCTTACCTCTTCAACAATTTGAGAAGGTTTAAGTTCATTTCCCTCTTCGTCAGATAGTGAGTAGCTTAAAAAAAGTTTTTCAGTAGGCTTGGTAATGTTTCTATAAGCTGCCGCCAGTTCCTCTAAGACAAAATTTTCATCCGACTTTCCAAGATTATATCCCTCGCCAATTATCATTTCTTTTTCTGCTACTGAAAACAAGCCTTCAAGCTTCGGACTAAGAGGTAAAACCCCTTCGTTTAATCCAATGATCAATAGCGCTTTCACAGATCCAATTCGCGTTCTTTGGTTGCCGCCTAATACTATTTCATCTACAGTCGGAGGAATTACGCCTATTTTAACATTTTTTAAGCCGACTAAATATATATCTATGAATCTATCTAATTTGAATTCTTCATCACCTAATACTTGAGAAAGCTGGTTCATTACTTCAAAGGCAGTATTAAATATTTGTTTAGTTTCCAATGCTTCTTCAAAGTATCCTTCTTTTTCTTGCCACCTACTTAAATTGAATACTTCCTTATTAAACTCCAGTTCATCCACTAAATAGCTATAGTAATCTAGCACAAACTCAGAATATGAAGTACTATTTAAAACTAGTTTTTCAATTTTTAATAGCGGATTTACAATCTTTTGCCTAATTTGTTCCAGCTTTCCTAGCTCATCTTCTGAGTACTCAAAGCTACCGTATTTAATTTCTCTTTTCCACATGGAGCCCTTAATGTTATATTGCTTTGCATAGTTTTCAAAAGTCTCTATCTCTACATTCTCAATTCCGTAAAGACCTGTTTTGAGCATGGTAAATATGTCATCTGTTACGAACCCTCTATCTATGAACTTAAGCTGACTAATTATGTATCTAATAACAGGAGAGCTATTTATTTGTTTGGTTTCATCGTTGAATACATCCAGTCCGTATTCTTCAAAGGTTCTCCTTATAATAGAAGCTCTTTTATTTTCGTCGTTACAAATTATAGCAATATCTCTTAGTCTGTAGTTTTCATTTCTTAGAAGACCAAGTACATATGCCGCGGCACTTTCCGCTTCGTAATAAGGATTAGCAGCAGCGACCATTTTGATATTTTTTGCTTCTTCATTCTTGTAGCTATCTAGTCTTTCGTTAAAAAGAGCTGATTCTAGTTTATTTAAATCATCTGCTTTTTCTATTATATATTCACTGTCTATCTTTTTAATTACGACCGAATCTAAATCAATTTTTATCGTGCTTATCAATTTATCTGATAACAAAAATTGTCTACCTGCTTTTGGGTCATCATCATAATTTAAAACTAGGTTTGTTCTTTTCGCAGAAATTGATAGCTGTTTAATGAGCTTTACCATGATAGGAGCCATGCTGTTAAATCCATATATCCATATTTCACTATCTTTTATCAACTTGGAGTTCGATATGGAGGTTATATAGCTTTCTATATAATCCTCATTATCCATATACTTGCCATCTAGCAGTTTCTCATATTCATTGAGTATTATACCTAGATCGTCTAATTTACGATTTAAAATACCGTGTTCTTCCACAGACTTTTTAAGGTCAATCAAAACATTTTTTGTCCCGTTGTTTTGTTTAAACTCCGAAATAAATTCGCAAACTAAGTCAATAAAAGCATTTTTATCTGTAAGTCCCTTAAAGGCACTTAGTTTGTCTTGATTGTCTTTTATTATTCTTCCCACTATCATGCGTCGCCCGTAGCTGTCAATCATTTGAGGTAGAGCTATGCCTTGTTCTCCTAGCAATCTTCTGCCAAGTCCCATTATTCCTGTTATTTCTATGTTTATTATGCTGCTACGTTTAAGGTACTTTAATGCCTGCTTTTCTGCAGTAAGTTTGTACTGATCTGGCACAACTACAAAAGCATTTTCTCCTAAATTATTATAGATAAATTTTTCATAATCAATGTTGCTTCGACCATAATAAACATTAAGCATTATATCACCTCTAAAAGTTCCATCGGTTTGTTAATAACGTACTTTGGTATAAACTCGCTAGGTAAGTTTTCTTGTCTATAAGCGACTCCCCAATTTACTAGCACTGAGTCTATTCCCGCACTATTTGCACATCCTATATCGAATCTAGTATCTCCAACCATTATGGTTTCGTCTTTTCTAACATTTAATTTTTTCAAAGCTATTAGTGCTGGCTCAGGTTTCGGTTTATGAATATTTGTATCATCACATGTTACAATTACATCAAAATAATCCAAAAGATCAAAACTCTTCAAATATTTCATCGTTGTGTTTCTAAGCCTTGAAGTAACAATACTAAGAAGCAAATCTCTATTCTTTAATTCATCAAGCAGCTTTACAATATCATCAAATATCTTAATTTGTTCATCAGAGTGAACTACTTGATATTCCCTGTATTTTTCTATGGCTAGACCCGTTTCCACATTAGGAAGCAAATTTTGCATAGAATACGTTAAAGTTTCTCCAAAGGTTTCATAGATTTCTTCTATGCTTCTTTCCTTTCCTTCAAAGTGTTTAAATGTGTGCTGCCATGAATTTAAGATCAAATCATTTGTATCCATTATGGTGCCATCAAAATCAAATATAATCGCTTTCTTTGTCATTTATTCATAATCCCTTCTATCAATCGAATCCTTCTTTAACTTTTCCGATATAAAGTAATCTAAATCGCCATCCATTACCGATGCTACATTACCCTTTTCCGCGCCTGTTCTATGATCTTTAACCATTGTATATGGCTGAAATACATATGAACGTATTTGCGCTCCCCAAGTTATTAGAGAAAAATCACCTTTTAAATCGTTTAGATTCTCTTTTTGCTCTTCTTCTTTTACCTTGGCAAGTTTTGCTATAAGTATCCTCATCGCAACTTCCTTGTTTTGATGCTGCGACCTTTCATTTTGGCATGTAACTACAATATTTGTTGGTACGTGAGTTATTCTAATTGCGGAATCTGTAGTATTAACATGCTGACCGCCTGCGCCGCTACTTCTATATGTATCTATTCTCAGATCTTCTGGATTAATATCAACAGTAAAGTCATCTTCGACTTGAGGAATTACCTCAAGAAGCGCAAAGGATGTTTGTCTTTTCCCCGCTGCATTAAATGGCGAAATTCTAACGAGTCTGTGAACGCCTTGTTCATTTCTTAAATATCCATAAGCGTTTTCTCCTTCAACCATAAGTGTTGCACTTTTAATTCCCGCTTCAGTGTCATCTTGATACTCAACTACGGTTGTCTTAAATCCTTTTTTATCGCAATACCTTGAATACATCCTAAAAAGCATTCCTGCCCAATCCATTGCATCTACGCCACCTGTTCCTGCATGAACTGAAATTATCGCATTGTTTTTGTCAAATTTTCCTTTGAGTAATGTTTTTATCCTTATTTCTTCTATTTTTTCTTTTAGAAGCTCTACTCGCTTTTCAAGTTCATCAGCTTCTTCTTTAGCTTCTTCGCTGTCATCTTCCATTATAATTTCAATCATATCATGGGCTTCAGTGATTCCATCTATTATGTAAGCGTACTCGTCTATAGAATCTTCAAGGCTTTTCTTTTCAATTAATAAGTCCTTTGCCTTATCAGGGTCGTTCCAAAGCTGGCTATCATTGACTTCTTCACTGAGGTTTTCTAACATCTGTCTTTTAGATGATACGTCAAAGAGACTCCTCTATTTCGTCAAATCTCAGTTTCATCTGCGATATGTCTAATTTTAAAATTTCAATATTTACCATTTGTTTTCCTTTCTAATAAAATAGAGGTCAACCTAAAGACCTCTATTGTTTGTTATAATCCCTTACCGCAGCAATTCTTATATTTTTTACCTGAACCACAAGGACATGGATCATTTCTGCCGACCTTAGGAGCATCTCTTCTAACTGTTTCTTGCTTATCAGCTTTGCTTTCCTTTGTAGCAGCTTTAGGTCCGTCTATCGTATTATTTGTGTAGTCTTCTTTTTTAGAGTCTCCAATGCTAACTACGCTTTTTCTCTTAACAGATGTGCTGATAGTAACATTGAAGCAATATTTAACAGTCTCTTCACGTATGTCTGCTATCATTTCATCAAACATCGCAAATCCTTCGCTGGCATATGCCATCGCAGGGTCTTGCTGGCCTAGTGCACGAAGTCCTATACCGCTTTTTAGTTGATCCATAGCATCTATGTGATCCATCCACCTATTGTCAACAACTCTAAGTAAAAGCATTCTTTCGACTTCACGCATGTGGTCTACGCCGACTTCATTTTCTTTGTCAACGTATAATCTTTCAAAGTCTCTATATATGTCTGCTTTAAGCTTAGCTTCCGTTAAATCTATTTTTTCTTCGTCTGAATAATTTAACAGACCTTCGTATCTTGGACAAATCTTGTTTAGACCCGATTCGATTTCTTCTAAATCCCATTCTTCAGGGTATTTAGATGCAGCAGTTACAACACCTACTATTCCATCAATTATCTCTACCGTCATCCCACTTATAAAGTCCCTTAGGTTTTCTCCGTTTAATACCATTCTACG